>Ga0256844_10000529_pt1 | contig 14762 bp, 16 predicted proteins | sample MusselsmetaG_FD_189100 | JGI IMG/M metagenome (GOLD analysis project Ga0256844, IMG submission 189100) | Mussel associated microbial communities from hydrothermal vent at the East Pacific Rise, Pacific Ocean - Mussels | ecosystem: Host-associated > Mollusca > Shell > Unclassified ... | reverse complement strand
AACCTACAGCACTTTTAGAACAATTAAGAGTACATCCTAGAGTCTTGGGTGGCAAATGTGCAGAATGTCAATACATTAATATTTGTAATGGTGGCTCACGAAGTAGAGCGTATGCAATACACGGAGATATGTGGGCAGAAGATCCATCATGCTATTTAACAGAAGAACAAATAAAAGGGGTTCAATAATGGGCAAAGTATACTTAACAGGGGCAGGACCTGGTGATATTGAACTGTTGACAGTGAAAGCATTACGTGTAGTAAGAGAAGCAGATGTTATCATTTATGATAGACTAGCCAATCCTGAAATACTAAAAGAAGCCAAAGATGGCTGTGAGTTCATTTATGTGGGGAAAGAGGATTCTAATCACTCTTTACCTCAAGATGAAATCAATGAAGCCATTTATCGTAATGCCTTAAAATATGAAAATGTGGTACGTCTTAAAGGGGGAGACCCTTTGGTCTTTGGACGTGGAGGAGAAGAGGGAATTTACCTTTTTGAGCGTGGTATCAAGTTTGAATTTATCCCCGGTATTACTTCTGCTATAGCAGTACCTGAGTATGCAGGTATACCTGTAACACATCGTGGTATCACTGTTTCATTTAGAGTGGTTACAGGACATGAATCAAATGGAAAAGACCATTCACAGATTCCTTGGGAAAACTATAAAAGTGATGATACTATTGTCTTTTTGATGGGGCTTCATCGTCTTAAAATGATTTGTAAAAAGCTTATAGGAATAGGAAAATCAAAAGATTATCCAGTTGCAGTGATTAGCCGTGGTACAACACCTGATGAAAAAACGGTTGTGGGAACACTGGAAGATATTTATGAAAAAGCAAAAGATCTGCCTACCCCTGCACTGATAGTCGTTGGAGAAGTGGTAAACTTACGAAAACAACTCTCTTGGTTTGAGAAATAATATCATTATATAAGAATAAGTTATTTTTAAGTCATCTTTATATCATTTGTAGCTATTATGGATAATAAGTAGGAGAGTTTTTATCTATACTACTGTATAGTGTGGCTCTTATTTACGAAGGCCAAAGGGAATATAAATGATCAGACTTGAAGACGTACCCATGTTCTCAGCATTGGGCGAGAATTATCTTAAAGAGATTCAAAATGCCATTCATGTGAAACAATATACGAAAGACAGTGTAGTGTTTTATGAGGGAGATCATAGTAACTATTTGCATATTTTGATGGAAGGAGATGTTAAGCTTTATAAAACATCTCCTAAAGGCTCACAGATTCAAATAAACCGTTTTTCAGCTCCTTGTCTTATTGCAGAATTTGCTTGTTTTGAACGTGAAGTTTTTCCTGCGACTTGTGAGTTTGTAACCGATGGAGCTATAGGGTTACTTCACTTTGATAAACTTTATACGTATCTGAATCAACCAGACTTTTCCTTGGAGCTTATTAAATCTTTAACAGCTAAAGTAATGACACTTTCTGCCTTGGTACATAAAGAGACAATACTCTCTTCAGAAGCAAAAGTAGCAGACTTAATGATCAAAAAAATAGCTATCTTTAATCGTCTTAAAAATAATGAAATAGCATCTATTCTAAATTTAACACCAGAGACGTTTTCTCGGATACTAACGAAGTTTAAAAAAGAGAAAATTATCTCTGTAGACAATCATCAGCTTAAAATTTTAAATGCTGATGCACTCTATATTATTGTAGATACCAATACTATGAAAGAGTGTACAAATTGTATTGCACACTTTAAAGCAGAAATAGGGTTTAAAGATTAATTAGTAGGTCGGGTTGTGCTCTACACAACTACGCTATATTTGCTTCCCACGCTTTAAACGCGTCATCAAAATAGACTAAACGTTGTTTTTTAAATTCTATGGTAGAGTAGAGTTTTCCATATTCTGTAAGACCACTCTCTTTAGCCATCTCTTCTATGAGACTATCACACTCTTCTTGGCTTTTGCCATGTACCATTGCAAAAAGATTGTAGGGCCAATTTGGGTAACTTGGTCTGAGGTAGCAGTGACTGACAGCTGAAAATTCTGCCATCTCTTTTCCTATACGCTCTCCGTCTTCTTCAGGCACAGACCATACAGACATGGCGTTTGCCCCAAAACCTGCTTTTCTATGGTTAAGAATAGTGGCAAAACGACGCATAACTCCCGCATCTTTAAGTGTATTTGCGATTTCAAAAAATCTTTCATAGCTCATATTGAGCCTTTCGATAGCTTCTTTATATGGCTCTTTTGTAACAGTAATGTCTTTTTGTAATTCTTTAATCACAGCTATATACTCAGGTGTAATCTCAATCTCTTTATGAGCAAGTTTTTTCACTTTTTCTTTTTTAGCTCTTTTCCCTGTGGTATCCATTTTTACAGAGATTTTAAACATTTTAAGTGTAGGAAGCGTGATGGCATCTTCTGCTCCTGTTTGCTCTTTAAGTATCTCAATAGTTTTTTCAAGTCCTAGTTTAGAGTCAGGAGCAACTGCCATGGTAAACCAGATATTATAATCATGGTTACGTAGGTAATTATGGCTCACACCGGGATGTTGGTTAATAATATCTGCTGCTTGATCTACTTTGTCTTCATCTACTTTAAAAGCCACTAAAGAGGATGTGTATCCTAAACGTTTCGTATCAAAAATAGCAGAGGTTTGACGGATAATTTTTTCATTTTTGAGCTTTTGTACTATGGTGAGTACCTCTTCTTCAGAGGTTCCTAGTTTTTGTGCTACAGCCTCAAAAGGTCTCTGTATCATAGGAAAGGCATTTTGCATTTCATAAAGTAGTTCGTTTTCCATAGTTTTTGCTCCAATAATTGTTGTGATTTAGATTATAGTTCATGATAGTGTAACAAAGATTGATACATATCAAAGCTATTATGATAGACTTTTGTTAAATTATGAATTACAATTGACATAAAGGAACAATAGATGTCTTTCTTTCCCATGTTCATGGATATGAATGAACTTAAAGTACTGGTAGTAGGTGGTGGATTTATAGCCACTGAAAAGCTTGAAAAACTGGTAGATTTTACTAAAAAAATTACCGTAATTACTCTTGACGTAAGCCCTGAAGCAAATCAGATTATTGATGACTATGGGTTAACACTCCATCAAAGACTCTATGAAAGAGGAGATATAGAAGGTTTCGACATTGTCATTGTTGCAACGGATACGGTTACGTTACATAAATCCATCTATGAAGAGAGTAGAGGTAGTAGGATACTTGTAAACTCTGTAGACAATACGGATTACTGTGATTTTATTTTCCCTTCCTATGTAAAAAAAGATGACCTTACTATAGCCTTTTCAACGGGAGGGGCTTCACCTGCGTTTGCAAAATATATACGTCGTCATTTTGAAAAAATAATCCCAGAGAGTGTTGGAGCATTTTTACAAAAAATGAAAGCACTACGTTCGACAATGCCTAAAGGTAAAGAGCGTATGCAATATTTTGATGGTTTAGTAGAAGAGTACTTTCAAAAGCACTTTAAATAATTTTGAAATTTGACAAGATTTGACAGATTCTTGATATAAATCAATCTTATGTAAATGATAATGCATTACAATAAATAAAACTAAATAGGAGTTAATATGTCTGAATTAATAAAAGAAGCATTAGAAGTAGAAGGAGCAACAGTTCCTTTTTTCACATATAGCATAGAGGAGACACAATTTATAGAGTTTGATACCTCTAAATGTGGACCACCAGATCCAATGGTAAATGCTATGGCAGGACTCAAATTACTTGATGCACCCAACAAAAAAGTAGTCATGATTAATCATAAAAGTCCTGGTGGCTTAATCACAAAAATTGGTGAAAATTACGATATCGCTGAAGAAAAACTAGAAGATGGTCGTGTAAAACTTATTTTCTCTTATAAAACAGGAGAGAGTGAAAAAGCAAACCTTGCAGACAATACGTGTGGTGGTCACTAAGAGATGAATCCAGTCTCACGAGATTTTGCACCACCACTTAACCTTATTGCCCCATTTTTTAAATTTGGGGTAATCTTTTATCTACTCTCCATGATGTCGTTGTTGTTTTTTGAACCAACATTTACTTATCAGCAGATGGATGTAGCAGGATGGGTACACCTTTTCCTACTTGGCTTTGTGATGATGATTATCTTTGGAGCTATGGCACAACTTATTCCTGTCGTACTTGAAGTGGGACATGTAGTGGTAGATGTCTATTATGTCATTTTACCACTGCTTGGTACAGGAGCTTCTGTGATGGTCGCAGGATTTTGGTTTATGCCTTCACTACTTCCATATGGTGGTTTATTGGTACTTATCGCCATGATGATCTTTGCTTTTGAAAATATTGTCACACTTAAAAAAACCACACTAAAAACATTAACAGTTAGAACCGTAGCTTGGAGTAATGGATATCTTTTACTTGGTATTCTTACTGGATTTGCTATTGCTTTAGGGTTAGCAGGTGATTTGGTCATCGATGTATCACTGATGCTCAAAGCACATGTTTACGCTGTACTTGGTGGGTATGTAATGTTGACTATTATGGGACTCTCTTTAACGCTTATTCCTATGTTTTCATTGGCACATGGTTTTGATGAAAAACCTGTAAAAAGAGCTTTTAATCTTCTTATTGTAGGGGTAGGTATTGTTTTTGTAGGAGCACTTTTTGGAACAGAATGGTTAATGTATGTAGGGTATTTAGTCAGTTTTGTAGGTGTACTTTTTTATACTTGGCAGATCTATATCATTGCTAAACTAACGGTACGTAAAGAGATGGATGTTTGGGCAAAGTCTATGATATTTGCTTTTGCTTCATTGATTTTTTCTATGATGACAGGTGCCGTCGCGTTAATAACCAATGACCAAAGTATGTTACATGCTACCGTGTGGTTTTTTCTTTTAGGGTTTGTCTCTTCTATGATTACTGGGCATCTCTATAAAATAGTGCCATTCTTAGTATGGTTTGAGCGTTTTGCTCCACTGGTAGGAAAAGAGAAAGTACCGATGCTTCATGAAATGTACTCTAAAGAGGGTGCAAGTATGATGTTTAACTTTACGGTTATAGGTGTAGTATTAGGTGGCTTAGGGCTACTTTTTGAGAGTGATATTCTTTTTAAAGCAGGTGGAAGTTTTTTATTTGCAGGAGCAATATTTCTCTATATCACGATGAAAAAAATGTTAGCCTATGGTGCTAACTAAAATGAAATAATTTTAAGGAAATAATATATGTGCAGTATTAGTAAAGAGAATGTATTTGATGCGATTAGTACAGTGATAGACCCAGAAGTAGGGTTTAACCTTGTAGAAATGGGATTGATTTATGATGCCATTGTTGATGAAGAGACATGTAATGTACATGTTATTATGACACTTTCTACACAAGGTTGTCCCTTACATCAGATGATTAAACAATGGGTACTAGAAGCTGTAGAACGTATAGAAGATGTAGGTGCTATTGAAGTAGAAGTTGTGTGGGAGCCAGCGTGGAATATCTCTATGGCAGATGATAATGTCAAAGAGGCATTAGGCGGAATGTAAGCTTATCTAAATAGGAGTGCTTTACTCCTACTTTTATCAACTTTTTTTAATACTTTTATCAACTTCATTTTTATAATTTATCTAAGACTTTTTTCCTCCAAATTAAAACGTTACCTATTTGTCTAATTTATGCTATAAATAACCATTCTTGATATATATCATGTTTTTTATTTAAGGGCTTATGATAAACTTAATATGTTGTTATACAGTAGAGTTCCCTATAGAGCAACTAGCGTTCTATAGAGAACTTTACAGAGTAACTCAAAAAATCAATTTACGGAGGAAGTAATATGGCTTTAAATAGAAGAGAATTTCTGAAAAGCGCAGCAGCAGCATCAGCAGCATCTGCGGTAGGAATTGCTGTTCCAGCTAATCTAAATGCAGCGGCAACGGATGCACAGAAAGATTGGAGATGGGATAAGGCAGCATGTAGATTCTGTGGTACAGGTTGTGGGATTATGCTCGCAACAAAAGGTGGTAAGATTGTTGCAGTAAAAGGGGATCCAGCTGCTCCAGTAAACAGAGGTCTTAACTGTATTAAGGGTTACTTTAATGCGAAGATCATGTATGGTGCAGATAGACTTAAAACACCACTACTACGTATGAATGATAAAGGTGAGTTTGACAAACATGGTAAATTTAAACCAGTTTCTTGGCAACGTGCTTTTGATGAGATGGAAAAATATGCGAAAAAAGCACTTAAAGCAAGTGGACCAGAAGGCGTAGCAGTATTTGCATCGGGTCAATATACAGTTATGGAAGGGTATGCAGCTCAAAAAGTAATGAAAGCTGGATTCAGATCAAATGCAATCGATCCAAATGCTCGTCATTGTATGGCATCAGCTGTTGTTGGTTTCTACCAAACATTTGGTATTGATGAGCCATCAGGTTGTTATGATGATATCGAGATTACAGATACTATCGTTACTTGGGGTTCAAACATGGCAGAAATGCACCCAATTCTTTGGTCACGTGTTTCTGACAGAAAACTTTCTAACCCAGATAAAGTAAAAATTGTAAATATCCAAACTTATACACATAGAACATGTGATATTGGTGATATTAATATTATTTTTTCTCCAAATACTGACCTTGCACTCTGGAACTATATCGCTCGTGAAATAGTTTATAGAGATAAAAAAGGTGGTGGTACTGAAGATATTATTGATTGGGAATTTGTAGATAAAAACCTTGTCTTTACAGCTGGACCGGTAAACATTGGTTATGGTATGAGAAGAGCGGGTGAAAAATCACTTCAAGATGGTAAATATACTGCTCTTGAAATGGAAACTATTGATAAAGAGATGAAAACAACAGTTTCTGCTAAAGAGGGACCTTCACTTGAACCATATGGTTACAAAGAGGGTGATACAATGAAGCACACTCCAGGTACCCTTAAGCACTGGCATATCTCTTTTGAAGAGTATAAAAAATCTTTAGAGCCATTTACACTTGATTATGTCGCAAAGATTGCTAAAGGTGATCCAAACGAAGATATCGAAGAGTTTAAGAAAAAACTTCAAGGTTTAGCTGAGCTATACATTGAAAAAGGAAGAAAAGTAGTTTCATTCTGGACAATGGGTATGAATCAACATACACGTGGTACTTGGGTAAATACACTTTCTTATAATGTTCACTTTATGCTTAACAAACAAGCACTTCCTGGAAATGGCGCGTTCTCATTAACTGGACAACCTTCAGCATGTGGTACAGCTAGAGAAGTGGGTACATTCTGTCACAGATTACCAGCAGATATGATGGTAAAAAATCCTAAACATAGAGCTAAAGCTGAAAAAGTATGGGGCATACCAGCTGGTACATTAAACCCAGTAGGTAACCAACACATTATGAAAATCCATAGAGATATTGAAGATGGTGTGGTTAAATTTGCATGGGTAAATGTATGTAATGCATACCAAGATTCTGCATCTGCTTCTCACTGGATTAAAGCAGCACGTGAAATGGATAACTTTATCGTTACTTCAGATGGATACCCTGGTATTTCAGCGAAAGTTTCTGACCTTGTTCTTCCATCAGCGATGATTTATGAAAAATGGGGTGCTTATGGAAATGCCGAAAGACGTACACAACACTGGAGACAACAAGTTCTTCCTGTAGGTGATGCAATGTCTGATACATGGCAGTGGATGGAGTTTGCTAAAAGATTTACAGTGAAAGATCTTTGGGGTGAGCAACCATTACGTGGTAAAGATAAAAAAGGTAACCCTAAGAAGCTTCCAAATGTTATTGGTGATGCTCTTAAAATGGGATACAAAGAAGATACTACAATGTATGACATTCTTTTTGCCAATGAAAAAGGATTATCTTATAAACTAGATACTACTAAATTCCCACAAGAAGGGTATGATAACTCTGATTGTGCTGGAGATAGCCGTAAAGTTATGGGTGGTGACGGTAAAGAAGCTAAAGGTTGTGGATTTATGGTTCATGAGTACCTCTTTGAAGAGTATGCATCATTTGGTAGAGGTCATGGACATGACTTGGCACCATTTGAAGTCTATCACAAAGTACGTGGACTTAAGTGGCCAGTGGTTGATGGTAAAGAGACACAGTGGAGATTTAATGTTAAATACGATCCATATGCAGCTAAAGCAGCTAAAGCGGCAGGATCTGATTCTACGCATGCATTTTATGGCCCATTGGCTAAAAATCTTCTCCAAGGTAGTTTAAAAGGTCCAGATAAGTCTAAAGGTAAACTAGCACTTAAAAATAAAGCAAAGATTTTTGCTAGACCATATATGGATCCACCAGAAATGCCAGATAAAAAGTATGATACTTGGCTATGTACAGGTAGAGTTCTAGAGCATTGGCACTCAGGTACAATGACAATGAGAGTTCCAGAGCTATTTAGAGCAGTTCCTGAAGCACTTTGTTACATGCACCCAGCAGATGCTAAGGCCAAAGGTCTTAAACGTGGTGAACTTGCATGGGTTGAGTCTAGACGTGGTAAAGTTAAAGCAAGAGTTGAGACTAGAGGTCGTAATAGACCACCTCAAGGACTTGTATTTGTACCTTGGTTTGATGAAAAAGTATTTATCAACAAAGTATGTCTTGATGCTACTTGTCCAATGTCTAAACAGACAGACTACAAGAAGTGTGCGGTAAGTATTAAAAAGGCATAAATAAATGGCTAACTCTGACAACAACAGACGAAAGTTTTTTGCGACGACTCTTCAAAGCGTAGGTTTAACGGCTCTTGGTGGATTGTTGTGGAGTGGCTATAGTGATGAGGTGAAAGCATCACCTTTGGTACTCAGACCTCCTGGTGCATTAGCTGAAGATGATTTTCTTAAGGCGTGTATTAAGTGTGGGCTTTGTGCTGAAGCGTGTGTGAACCGAGATAGTAATAAAAACAAAGATGGTAGCAGCAGAGCTGGTACACTTCAAATGGCAAAAGGTGGAGACCATCGTATGATTGGTACGCCATTCTTTATACCAACTGAAGTACCGTGTTATATGTGTGATGATGTTCCATGTGTGCCTGTTTGTCCATCGGGTGCTTTAGATATGCCTAGCTTAATTAATGAGAAAAAAGAGTTAGATATAAATAAAGCTACGATGGGTCTGGCAATTGTACATAAAGAATCGTGTATTGCCTTTTGGGGCATACAGTGTGACGCATGTTATAGAGCTTGTCCTTTATTGGATGAAGCAATAACCTTGGAGTATCAGAAAAATGAACGTACAGGAAAGCATGCATTTTTGCTTCCTATTGTTCATGACAATATATGTACAGGGTGTGGTCTATGTGAACAAGCCTGTGTGACAGAGAAACCAGCAATCTTTGTGCTACCTAATGAGATAGCCAAAGGACGAGCTGGGGATCATTATGTCAAAGGTTGGGACAAAGACGATCAGAAGCGTGTACAAAACGCTAAAGAGATCAAAACAAAAAATGAAAGAAGTGAAAAAGAAGCAGCTGATTATCTAAATATGGAGGTAGAGTATTAATGAAAAATATTAAATATCTACTTCTACGTAGGGTGACACAGTTTACGCTTCTGTTTCTATACTTCGGTGCCAATGCATATGGTTGGCATCTGTTAGAAGGTACTTTTGGTGCCTCTGTTTTGTTTGGTCTTATTCCATTGGCTGACCCATATACAGCAGTACAAGTACTTGCATCAGGCTTCGTTTTAGGGGCAGATGTTTTATTGGGTGCTTTGATTATTACTGTGTTTTATATGGTGGTTGGTGGAAGAGCATTTTGTTCATGGGTCTGTCCTATTAATATGGTGACAGATTTGGCTAACTGGCTAAGACGCAGACTAAAACTAGACAAGGACGAAGTCAATTATCGTTTCATTAAGAGACGAGCTAGATATTGGATTATGGTTCTTGGTATTGTTGTGTCTGCTGTAGTTGGTGTGGCTGCTTTTGAAGTGTTGAGTCCTATTACCATTATGCAAAGAGGGATAGTCTTTGGTTTTGGTGCAGGTGTTTCTGTGATTATTGCTATTTTCCTTTTTGACCTTTTTGGGGTTAAAAATGGATGGTGTGGACATTTGTGTCCTCTCGGTGCGGCCTATTCGGTGATTGGTTCGAAAAGTATTGTAAGGGTAGAACACAACCATACAAACTGTACAAATTGTATGGATTGTAAGGTGGTTTGTCCTGAAAATCAGGTGTTACACATGATTAACAAAAGTAGTATCTCTGTCACAGATGGGGAATGTACGAACTGTGGTCGTTGTGTGGATGTCTGTAATGATGATGCTTTAGGTTTTAGTATTAGAAGTTTTACAAAAAAGTAAATACGTTAAAGGAGAAGAAATGACAAAAGTTATAAAAGTAATTGCGTTAGGATCACTACTCGCTTCGGCTGCACTTTATGCAGCCCCTGCAAAATTGATTGATATTAACGAACATATGAGAGATACAAAAAGACTTGATAAAGAAGATTTAGGAAATAAGAAAGAGGTTTCTGAACTTACTCTAGGTCTTAGACAAACAGATCTTTACAGTGAAGAAGCAGAAACTGAAGGTGTACAAGCAGACTTTAGTAGACCAGCTCCAGGGTCATCTACTAAATTTGAGAGAGCATATGTAAATGCACCACCAATGATTCCTCACTCAGTAGAGGGTTTATTACCTATTACACAAAGTAATAATCAGTGTATTGGATGTCACATGCCAGAGACTGCTAAAGCAATGGGTGCAACACCAATTCCTGTAAGTCACTTTACAAACTATAGACCAACAACAGTCTACAAAGACGGTGAGCTAGTGAAAGAGGGTAAAACTGTTGGTATGGGTGGTGAACTTGGAAATGTAAGTGATATTGTTGTGGCTAAAGCAAAAAAATCAGACAAACTCTACCAAGGTAGATTTAACTGTTCACAATGTCATGCACCACAAGCAAAGATAGATACAGTTGTAGGTAATACATTTGAATCAGATGGTCTTACTGATGAGCTTAAATCACATTCAACGCTTGCAGATGCAATGAATGAGGGTGTAAAATAGTGGCAAGTAGAAGAGATTTTTTTAAATCTTTTGCAAAACCACTGGTGAAGAACAAAGAGGAGGAGTCACCTTCTCTTGTTCGTCCACCGTATGGCAGTACTGAATCTCTTTTTCAGAGTGAGTGTCCAAGCTGCGAAAGTAAAGCTTGTGTTACTTCTTGTGATGAAAAGATTATTTTTATCGCCGAGGATGGTACGCCTACACTTAGTTTTAATAAAAATGGTTGTACCTTTTGTGATGAGTGTGCCAATGCCTGTGAAGCAAATGTTCTTTCTTTAGAAAATACAGAGACAGCCACTTGGATTAATGCTGTTTTTAAGATTTCGCTAGAGGCATGTGTCGCACACCATGGTGTGATATGCCACTCGTGTAAAGAACCATGCATTGATGATGCCATACTCTTTAATGGGATGTTTAACCCTATTATAGATGATGATAAATGTACAGCGTGTGGATTTTGTATTTCTCGTTGCCCTACACAAGCGATTAGTTATGCTACATATGAACTAAAAAATGAGGAAAATAAAATATGAAATTAGAAGAAAAATACCCAAAGCTCTTTGAAAAATTAGAAGATAAAGATGTAGAGTTAAGACATCTACTCAACGTGGATGAAAATTATGAAGATTTTGATTCTGAAGAGTATGAATTTGATCATGAAGATTATAATTATGTTATCTATATTGCAGAGCCTATACAACAAGCTCTTGGTCTAGAAAAGATGGATGAACTTATGGTAAAACTTCATGATAAAGATACCTTTGTAAACTTTTTAGCAAGTGAAAAAGATTTGTATGGTGTAAAATCTGAATTAAGTGGAGAAGAGATTGAGAATTTGGTACTTAAACAAGTAGAGGCAATTGTGTGATACGCTATACTCTTTTCTTTTTTCTAAGTCTTTATGCCTGTGCTACTGTAGCGGTAAGTCCTATAGCCAGTATAGAAATTAATGGTACCGCTAAAGATATGGTACTGGTAGATAATCAACTGGTTGTGGCTACTGATATGGGACACATAGAAGTTTATGATGCAACAACAAAAGAGAAACAAAAAGATATTTCTATTCCAGATGTAAAAGATTTTATGGGTGACTTACTTCCTGCTAGGGTAATGAGTACAGATACGTTAAATGGTAAATACCTTCTACTCAGTGATAGTGGTAAAGGGGGATATTCAAATCTTTTTGTCTATGATAAAACGTTAAAGCAGATTTTATCAGCAGAGGATAGAGAAGCTATTATTAAAGCACGTTTTATAGACGATACACACATCTTACTTGGCTACTTAAGTAACGAAGTGGCACTCTTGGATATAGTTGATAAAAAAGAGCTTTACCGAGTACAGTTGAGTGAATCAAAATTTTCTGATTTTGCTCTGAATGAAGATAAAAGTCAAGTGGTTTTTTCTTGTGAAAGTGGTGTACTTAATGTTGTAGATGCACAGAGCGGAAAAGTTATAAAACAGCTAGAAGGACAAAATGTTGATAATGTCTATAAAGTAGATTTTAAACAAGGGCTCATATCTGGAGCAGGGCAAGACCAAAGAGGTTCACTCTATAATGTCTCTAGTACTAAAGGAAGTTACATTAAGGGAACTTTTCTTATCTATGGTACGGCACTGAGCCCTAGTGCTAAGAAAGTAGCTTTTTCTATGGATGAAAAGAACAATATTTCTATTTATAACACTGTAAGCAAGTCAAAAATAGCAGTACTTAAAGGGCAAAAGAGTACACTAAATGTCATACTCTTCCAAGATGAAAATAGACTTTTTTCAGCAAGTGATGACAATACCATTATGGTATGGGATTTAAGCAAATAACTAAAGATAAACTAAAAAAGGAAAAAACTATGAATGTATCTAGTATCGTTGTACAAGCACTACAAACCAATATAGATGAACTGGTAGAACAGTTGAAAAACTCTGAACTTTGTGAGTATCATCTACATGATAAAGATAAGGGTAAAATTATCATTACTATTGAAGGTAAAGATGTAGGTGAAGAGATAGAAAAACTTGTGAAGATTCAAGAGATGCCTCTAGTAATGGCTGCAGATATGATGATGACATACCAAGAGGATAGTCTAGATGCAGAGATTAAGAATCTTGAAGCACAAGATCCTGTACCTGCAATGTTAAACGATGATACTCTAGATGCAAGAGATATTGTCTATAATGGTGATTTAAAGAAAAAAGATTTTGGATTTTAGGAGTAAAATATGGCTGGTGTAATAGAATCAACAATTAAAACAAGTCCACTTGGACGCTGGTATATAGAGCTTATAGATACGATGAAAGATGATAGTGATCCTATCGTCTGTTTAGATGTTTATGAGTATGCAGATAAAGTAGAAGAGTTAGGTAAAGAGTACGACAACAAGGTAGAAGTTATCTGGTCAAGTGATGATAATATAACTCCTGAACAAATAAATGAAGTACGTATGCAGATGAATGCTTATGAAGCAGAGCAAGAAGCAAAAAAACAAAATGCAGAACAGATGCCAGATGGTACGCCAAACTTTGATGGTACACCTAACTTTGAGGCTTAGACTTGCTTAAAATACTACGTGAATTTTATGGTGTAGGAATCCTTTTTTTCTACTACATGAAGTACATCATCCTCTTTGGATGGCCACTACTTCGCTATGGTCTTGAATACAAAGATAATTTCATTATGAATATCTTGTGGGTATTATGTCTACTACTATTTATTAAAGACATAGTCTATAAATTTGTGTTAAAAAAGAGCTATTGTGATGATGGTTCTTGTTCTTCTAAAAATAAAAAATAATTTCTTACCCTCATTTAGCTATAATCTATCTACTTTATACCATATACAAGGGCAAACATGTTTGGAATATTTGAGAATAATTCAGAAGTAGCAGAGGCTAAAATATTTTTTGGTTCGACAGAAGAGAGTAATGAAAACTTACAAGAACGTAAGAGTCCTTTTGATGATACTGTAGTAAGTACTGCACCACTTTGTAATGCTGACGATACTATAAAAGCATTACATATAGCAAAAAATGCAGTAAAAGATGCAGCTAAGTCACCACTCTCTCAGCGTATTTTATGGTTAGAAGATGTGGCTAAGAAGCTTACAGAACAAAAAGAAGCATTTGCTCTTATGTTGGCTAAAGAAGTAGCGAAACCTATCGCTTTTTCTCGTATAGAGGTAGAGCGTTGTGTGGAGACTATAAAAGTAACGGTGATGGAGTTAGCCAATCTACATGGCGAAACCATACCTACTGATATTATGCCTAGTGGTAAAAAGACACTGGCGTATTTTAGACGTGAACCTGTGGGTGTGGTAGCGTGTATTACACCTTTTAACTTTCCACTTAACCTTGTTGCACATAAGATTGCTCCTGCACTTGGTGCGGGGAACACAGTAGTGCTTAAACCTACGCCAGAAGCACCGATGGTAGCATATATGTTTGCCAAGCTGTTTGTGGACTCAGAGTATGCCATTAAAGATGCACTCTCTGTGGTATATGGAGATGCAGAAGTAGGTTCTACTTTGGTAAAGAGTGATATCCCTAGGGTTATCTCTTTTACGGGTTCTGTACAAGTTGGACACATTATTACCAAGCAAGCAGGTATTAAAAAAGTGAGCCTTGAACTAGGGGGTAATGCAGCAACTTACATCGATAAAAGTGCAGATTTAGCACTTGCAGCTAAACGTTGTGCTTTTGGTGCATTTTATAACTCTGGACAAGTATGTATCTCACTTCAGCGTATTTATGTAAATGAAGAAGTGTATGAAGCATTTG
>Ga0256844_10000528_pt1 | contig 14765 bp, 13 predicted proteins | sample MusselsmetaG_FD_189100 | JGI IMG/M metagenome (GOLD analysis project Ga0256844, IMG submission 189100) | Mussel associated microbial communities from hydrothermal vent at the East Pacific Rise, Pacific Ocean - Mussels | ecosystem: Host-associated > Mollusca > Shell > Unclassified ... | reverse complement strand
TTTAAAGTCCGCAACTACGCATATACAAAACGTTCTCGTACAATTATCCAATACGCGATAATTAATTTTAAAAACAAACTTTACCAAAAAACTACAACAGTATTTTAAAGGAAATTAAAATACATAAATGACTATTGTACAAAAGCAATACATGAAAAAATAAATTTGAATTTTATGGAATAAAACACTTTTTCGTGGAAAGTTACGTAAAAAAAAATAAAAGTCAAACCTTAAATGGTTTGGCTTTTTTTATAGAATTTAACTACTTTTACCAAATGAAAATACTATTAGCCGATAACAATCACCTAATATTAAAAGAAGGTTTAGAAAAACTAGGTTTTACTTGCGTAGATGATTTTACTTCAACCAAACAAGAAGTAGAAAGTTTTATACACCACTACGATGGTATTGTTATCCGTAGCCGTTTTAATATTGATAAAAATTTTATCGATAAAGCAACTAATTTAAAATTTATTGCACGTGTTGGTGCTGGATTGGAAAGTATTGACATACCTTATGCTAAGCGTAAAAACATTCATTTAATTTCTGCGCCAGAAGGTAATAGAAATGCTGTTGGAGAACATGCGTTAGGAATGATTTTATCCTTATTCAATAAACTAAAAAAAGCCGATTTAGAAATCCGTCAAGGAAAATGGCTGAGAGAAGATAATCGTGGTATTGAACTCGAAGGAAAAACCGTTGGGTTGATTGGTTATGGTAATATGGGAAATGCCTTTGCAAAAAAAATAAAAGGATTTGATGTAGAAGTCATTTTTTACGATATAAAACCCAATTTAAGCAATGAAAACGCAAAACAAGTATCTTTGAACGAATTGTTTGAAAAAACAGATGTATTAAGCTTACATACGCCACATACGCCATTAACTAATAAAATGATAAACGCGGATTTTATTAATCGTTTTAAAAAACCTTTTTACCTGATAAATACAGCAAGAGGTACTGCTGTTGTAACGGATGATTTGGTAAATGCCATAAAAGGAAAGAAAGTTTTAGGGGCTTGTTTAGATGTATTAGAATATGAAAAATTATCTTTTGAAAATTTCTTTACGGATAATAATTTACCCAAGGGATTTGAATATTTAATTCATTCTGATAAAGTGTTATTATCGCCTCATGTTGCTGGTTGGACAATAGAATCAAAGTATAAATTAGCCAAAACTATTTTAGATAAAATTGAATTGTTTAATAAATCTTATATAACCGATTAACCAACAAAAATAAATCTGGTAATTTGGTGTGAAATTCACCTGGTGTTTCAAAATAATTTTCGGTAATAACCGATAAAAATTCATACTGATTTTCATAAGCATAATCTCTAAAATAATTAGCTTTTATTAATTTATCACGCATGGTTTTATCTTCTAAAAAACGGATTACTTTTTTAAAATTAGAAATGAATTGTGTTGCTTCATTTCCACTATCATTGACCAAACTAAAATACAAAGCATGTGTAAATTCATGAATTCCTAAATTTAGATTATCATCTTCTACTTTTATTCCTTCCACAATGCCTTCCCAAGAAAAAACAATAGTTTTTGCTTTAGGATTGGTTTCTCCTCTATGTTTTTGATGGGTAATTTGTGATAAATAATTGTTAGGATATACAATAATATTTTCAAATTGTCTATATAAGTATTTAGACATTTTAAAAGTCAACATTACTGCTATTGATGCAATAACTGTTTTCTTAACAGGTGTAATGATAATATTCTCTCTTCCAACAAACTGATGAGCTTGGATAAATTCACGTACTCTATAATCAAACTTTCGTTTATCGTAGGTAGATAATCTTCTATAAAACTTAAAATTATCTTCAATAATTTTTTTATGAGAAGGTCTAATTCTATAAAGGTAGTAAATTGGGTTTATCATAAAAAAATCAGGTAGTTATTGTTTTTATTGTTTCTACAAATATAGGTAAAGACTACATACATAACTTTAATAAGGTATATTATTTATACCCTAAATTAGTTAATACTTTCTTAGCAGAATTAGGATTTAGTCCATAATAATCTAAAGCCAAATCTGCTCTATTGGTAAAAACACCATCCACTAATTTTGCATAATTGATAAGTTGTTTGTTTGTATCAAAAGTATAAGGATGCATAATCATTTTGGCATTATGAACTAAATCTACCATCCATTTATCGGTTAATTCTTCGTAATTATTTGGAGCTCCAGCAATACTCGAGCCAATTATCTGAACATTATATTTAATTCCATGAGCAATTGCTTTTTGGTAATTTTCTTTTACATCGCCTTTAAAATCTGGTCTCCACAATAAGAAACATTTTGGAATATTAGGCAATTTTTTATCTAACTGAACAATACTTTCTGGTGAAAAAGATTGTAAAATAATTCTTGATTTGGTGTTAGCTGTACCAATCTTGCCTTGAACTATTTTAATTTCTTTAGGATTGTGATTGATATTCCAACCTAATTCTGTTAAGGTATTTGCTAATACTTCTTCAATATTTATTTTGGGATGTTTAGTTTCTACATAAATACCAGGACGATTACCATTATCATTTGGATCAATTTCATATTCATACAAAGCTGAATTAGCTACTTTTACAGGAATTCCATTATCTCGTTTAATACTAAACCCTTCTGCAATTTTAGCAACATCTTCTAGTGTGAGAATAGTTAATCCTCTATAATCTTTTTTAGCACGACTGGGGTTTTTAATATTAAACCAAGTTCCCACATCTAATGTCCGTAATTGGGCTAAAGTAAAATCATCAATTATAGGTTTTTTATTATCTGGAAATAATTCCATTACATTGGTAGTTCGCAACAAATCATTATCATGAAAAGCTACTAGATAACCATCTTTGGTAAGTTGCACATCGAGTTCTAAATAATCTGCACCAATATTTCTAGCCCATCGAAAAGCAGGTTCTGTTTCTTCTGGTGTCCAGTAAGTACTTCCTCTATGAGCAATAACAATATCTTTTTTTATGGTATTTCTTACTTCAATGGCTTGTTTACTGATACTTTTTTCATCCGTTTTTAAAGATTTTTTTTCTTTATTACAAGAATTAATTCCTAAAATAATTAAAGAAATCAATATTATTTTTAACTGTTTTATCATTATGAATTTTTTAATTTATGATGTTTATTTTCAATAATCCAAGTATATCCAATAAAGACGATAGATAGAATACACGCCGCAATTAACAGCATAAAACTACTATCCCAAGAGTAATTATCTATTAAATATCCCATAACAATATTTGCTGTTAATGCACCTCCAAGATACCCAAATAATCCTGTAAAACCTGCAGCAGTTCCTGCTGCATTTTTTGGGACTAAATCCAATGCTTGTACGCCAATTAACATTACTGGACCATAAATTAAAAATCCTATTGCAACCAATGCTAAATTATCTATTAATGGATTTCCTGCAGGATTTTTCCAATAAATAATTACCGAAATCAGTACCAAAATCATATATATAATACTTACTGGCGCACGTTTGCCTTTAAACCATTTATCACTTATTATCCCTGCAAGTATCGTCCCTGGTATGCCTGCCCATTCGTATAAGGAATAAGCCCAACCACTTTCTTTAAAAGAAAAATTTTTTACTTCCTTTAAATAGGTTGGTGCCCAATCTAACACTCCATAACGCACCAAATACACAAAAATATTAGCGATAGCAATAAACCATAATAGCTTATTTTTAAAAATATACTTTACAAAAATTTCTTTGGCAGAAATGGGTTCATTCTGATTTACACCTTCAATTTCTTCAGGATAATCATTTTTATATGCTTCAATTGTTGGTAATCCAACTGCTGTTGGTCTATCACGTAGTGTTAAATATACAATCCCAGCAATAAAAATAGCTACCAATCCAGGCACATAAAATGTTGCTCGCCAATCGGTAAAATAGGCTACTCCAAAAACAGCAATCGACGGCATTATTGCAGCACCTACATTATGAGCTGTATTCCAAATAGACATTTTTGTTCCACGTTCTTTAATCGAAAACCATTGCACCATTATTCGCCCACTTGGTGGCCAACCCATTCCTTGAAACCATCCGTTTAATAATAATAAAACAAACATAATACTAGCCGAAGATGTTGCTAAAGGTGAAAAACCCATTAATAGCATGATAAGTCCCGAAAATAATAAGCCTAAAGGCATAAATTTTCTAGCATCACTCCTATCGGAAACATTTCCCATTAAAAATTTACTCAATCCATAAGCAATAGAAACCCCAGATAAAGCAAATCCCAATTCCAATTTGGTATATCCTTGCTCTATTAAGCTAGGCATTGCTAAAGAGAAATTTTTTCTTACTAAATAATATCCTGCATATCCTATAAATATCCCAAAAAATACTTGTAAACGCATTTTTTTGTAGGTTGCATCTATTTTTGACTTTTCAATAAGTGTTTTGTCTTTAGGTTGGTTTAACATTTGTTTTGGTTTTTAATTGGAGACAAGAAGCATTGTGTCTTTACATCTTGATACTGGTATCGAAACCTCAAAGCATTGTGTCTTTACAAGATGTACTGTGATGCCAAGTCTTTATATTTTAATATTTGATATTTTTCCCATTCTTTGGAATAATTTAATTCTTTTGCCATAATCTCGGCAACTCTTGTTGATATTCGTACACTTTCTCTAGCATCTAAAAATAATGCTCGAGTTCTTCTTGCTAAAATATCCGAAATATCTCTAGCATACTCATTTCTTACCGCATGTGCTATTTGCGCCTCGATAATTTGTAATTTCTCGCTTAGTACGGATTTTAAACTCTGATCTTCTTCTATTAATTTATGGATTATTTCTATATCCGAACCATAAAAATATAGTGGATTGTCAAAATCAATATTTTCTTTATATCCATGAATAGAAAGTTCCTCGGTTATCGATTTCTTTTTAGCTAATTTAACTTTTTTAACTGCTTTATCGATAACATCTTCACCCATTTCCCGATAGGTAGTCCATTTACCACCAATAATAGAAATTAGACCCGACTTAGAAACTATAATTTTATGTTTTCTAGAGATTTCTTTGGTCTTTCCGTTTTTATCATCTTCTGGTGCCGCCAATGGTCTTAATCCTGCAAACATACTTTTAACGTCTGCTCTTGTAGGTTTTTTTACTAGATAACGTCCCGCAGTTTCTAAAATAAAATTAATTTCTTTATCAGTTACTTTAGGTTCTATTACTGGTTTTTTAATTGGAATATCGGTTGTACCTAAAATCACTTTATTATGCCATGGCACAGCAAAAAGCACTCTTCCATCAATAGTTTTAGGTATCATTAAAGCAAAATCGGATGATAAAAATTCTTTATCAATCACCAAATGGACTCCTTGACTTGGTTGTACTTTGTTCTTAGCTTTAGGATTATCTTTTTGTAAAATTTTATCGGCAAATACACCAGTTGCATTAATTACTGCTTTCGACCTAATAGTATACTTTTTATCGGTTTCCACATCCATTAACTCAACCCCTTTAATTTTTGAATTCTCTTTAATAAGATTGGTAACTTTCACATAATTTAAAGCTGTTCCTCCATTTTCTATAATTGTCTGAACCAAATTAATTCCCAATCTAGAATCATCAAATTGACCATCGTGATATAAAATACTCCCACGAAGGTTTTTCTTGATTAAATTAGGCATTTTTGTAATGGTATCTTTTCTTGAATATGGTTTAGACCATCCAAAACTTAATCGCCCAGCAAGTAAATCGTAAATGGTTAGCCCAAAAGTATAAAAAGGTTTATACCACCAAGCATACGAAGGAATTAAAAAAGATAAATTTTTAACTAAATGAGGTGCATTTTTTAATAATAAACCTCGCTCTTTTAAAGCTTCGAGTACTAAACCTATATCACCTTGTGCTAAATATCGAACGCCACCATGTACTAGTTTTGTACTTCTACTTGATGTACCAATAGTGTAATCTAATTGTTCTACCAATAATGTTTTATAACCTCTACTTACAGCTTCTAAAGCTGCACCAAGACCAGTTGCTCCACCACCAATAATAACAATATCCCAAGTTATACCTTGTTTTAATTGTTTTAGTAGATCTTTTCTCTTTAGCATTTTTTTATTGTTAGTATATCTACAAATCTAACGAAAATTCTTGATAATGAAAAAACCTACATATTATAAAAATAAGTAGGTTTTTTGTGATTTATTTATACCTCTGGTAGGATTAGATACTACAAAACTCCATTTTGAAAATAAACAAAAAAAGCTAAAGCAAGCTTTACTTTTAATTATTGCTCCACTTTAACTTTTTGTTGATTTATTCGTGACTCTGGTAGGATTCAAACCTACAACCGCTGGAGCCGAAATCCAGTGCGCTATTCAGTTGCGCCACAGAGCCAATTTATTTGGTAAATTTAATAATTATTTTAATAACCGAGTAGCTTCTCGCTTACTCAAATTACTCAAATTGGTTTTTTTAACAAATTCTTTTACCCAAACAGGATTTGTTTTTCCGTATTCACGTAATATCCAACCTATTGCTTTGTTGATGAAAAATTCTTTTGACCCTAATAATTGATTGATTATACTAGCCAATAATACAGTATCTAGTTGTTTTTTGTATTTTAATTGAAATAAAATGGCACTTCGTTGCAACCAAATATTACCCGATTTTAGCCATTTATAAATATAAATTTCAATCTGTTTTGGATACATTTTAAAATATACTCCCAATAAATTTACAGCAACAAAATCAATAGAATCCCACCATGAATTATGTATAATCATAAATTCAAATAGTTCAATATCTTTTAGCTCAAATTGTTTTGTATATTTTCTTACTAATTCTTGAGTAAAATAATGGAGTTCTCTTTGTGGTTCTAGCCATAATTCTTTTACAATTTGCTTTAAATTTTCTTTTGGAGGTAAATATTTTACTTCTAAAAAAGGTCTTTGTAGTTCTCTACGCAAAGGTGTTTTTATACCATAGAATTCAAATCTATTTTTCATGTATTTTGCTTGCGCTAAAGCAATTTCTTGATTTGAGTTCTGTTGAAATTGTTGTTGGAGTTGTTTGGTGAATTCTGTTTTCAAAGGTTAAAATTAGATATAGTTGACGCCTATTGGATAATTGTACGAGAACGTTTAAATATGTTTAGTGCGTCTAAATTAAGACTAATTTTCAGGTTGAGCAAATAGCAGAATTTTTTGAATTTTTCACTTCCAAAATATTTAAGCAAATTTTGAAATATTTTGCGGGCTTTGTAAATACAAAATCAACTTTGGGGTTGCAATTACCAACATTAAATATATTTGTTGTTAGCGATTGTTTTTTGTATCTCTTTCAACCGTTTCTACTGCATTCGCGTTAGCATCTTTTTCATACAATTTGGTAAATTCTCCTTATTTCCCTTTTTTACGTTCTGATTGGAATATTCCGTTAGTTTTGAATTGAATAGTGAATTACTATTCAAAAACAACAGATTTATCACTCTTTATAACTTTGACAATATGAAATGGTTGAGTAATAACATTCGTTATTACTGGATTTTCAGTTTCTTGTGCTGATACAATTAATTCACTTGTAGTTTCAATAATTTGTGTTATTTCAACTTCACTTCCGTAAGTTTTTACTTCTAAAAATACAGCAATTAGCATATATTCATTAAAATCAATGCTAATTTCTGAAAAATTTTCAGAAAAATTTTCGAGTGTATTAACCTGACTAATCAAATCTTCCCATTCAGTATTGGTTTTAATTACTAAATTAGAAGAACTAATTCCTTCTAATCCATTACCTCCTAATGCGTTTTTACTAATATTTGTAAAAGAAATAGAGGTGTCAGTTTCTTCATTGCTACAACTTGTGATAAAGTTAAATAAGATTAAAATTAATACTATTTTTACTTTCATAATTATTTATAATTATTTTTTTTATTTGTTTATATATACTTAAGACTATTTATTATTAAAAAGGTTGCGTTAAGTTCTTGAATTCTCTGGATTTTTTTAATAACCGCTAACGGTTTTATATCATGTAGTTTTAACTCAAGATATATATAGTTATGTAAAGTTATGCAAAATAATTGACAAAGTCAGTAGAAAATAGATTAGCAATAATACTATCTATAACATTTCAAATTTACGTATATGTATAAATGCACAAAATATATTATGCTATACTTATGTCATTATGCATCATGTTAGCTCTTATTTTATCACTAACTTAGAATATAAGTTTATTTTTAAATTATCATCGGTGATTTTTATTAAATAAACTCCTGTTTTTACATCAGATACATCAATAGCAAACGTATGGATAGTCCCTTTTTTAGTTGTAACACCTGTTACTGAGATTAACTGATATTGGCTTCCTAGATATTCTTTAGTAACATAAAAGACCTTATCAGCAGGGTTTGGATAAACATGTAACTTATTAATTTTTGTTGTAGGAACTGCCAAAGAACCATCAAATTCAAAAGCTCCCATATCTGGTAATCCATAAATATAAGGAAACGAAATACCTATACCAACATTCCAAGTTACTTCTTGATCTATTGTAATGCTTTTATTTACATAATCTATTGTTGTAATTTCAAAAGTTTGCGATTGTCCTTCAATAACAATTACATCACCTGTTTGAATTCCATAACCATCCATAAAAAAACCTGCATCTGCTATTTGGATTGTGGTTCCTGTTCCTGCATTGGTAGTCGTAGTTAAAACAGTTCCATAATCTATTGCTGGTGAGTTACTATTTAAATGAAAATCATTTTGCGGAGCATCTATAAATTCAGGTACACCGATAACCGCATTTGTTCCAGAAATAGCCCAAGACGGATTAACGCCATCAATTAAATTATTACGAACTTTTAGCTCGCTTAAATTTAAATCTGAACTACTATTTTGCATCTGATAAACTAAGTTCTGACTAAAAATATTATTGCTAATGTTAATATTACTTCCTAAAGCGTGTACACCTACATCAAGCCCTTCGGCATTATTGTAAAATGTATTGTGTTGCACATAAATATTTTTTATAAGATAATTGGGTTTGTTTGTCCAATGAATAACCATAGCTCTATCTTGACAATTAGCAACCGTGTTTTTAGAAACTGTTACATTATCAAGTGAACCACCTTCTTCGGAAGCCAGACTGATACCAACTCCATAAATATTATTAACCGTATTATTATAAACTTGTATATTAGATTGGTCGGTTAGATAAGCATCAATATAAATTCCCACAGAGGCAATATCGTGTATATAATTATTATAAACAATGGAATTTGTGCAACCATCTTTGATATCAATTCCTTCTCCTCCGCCACCATAACCAATACTTCCGCCATCAAAAACATGATTATTTTTTACTAAAACACGATTAGAAGTTACAATACTTATACATTCTTGTTCTCCTCCAGTAGGCCAGCAAGCACGACTAACTTCGTTATTATTTATAGTTACCACATCACAATCCCAAACTGAAATTCCAGAAGAATACGTCTGATAGGTTTCGTTATTTTCTAAAATAATATGAGTACTTAAATCTACATAAAATCCTGCATAAGGCGAATTGATAATTTTTAAGCCTGATATTCTAATGTAATTCTTAGATACAATGGTAAAAATTCCATACCAATTAGGTAGTGTTATATTAATTCCATCGATAATTACAAGCTGCTCATCACCTGGATAGGCTACATAATTGATGTAATTATCACTAGTTCCTGAATTTAGGGATTCTATTTTTTGAGTTGGTGCATAAGTTCCTGCCATGATATAAACCGTATCTCCTGCGACAAGTGTATTTGCAGCTTTCTGTATGGTTTTCCATGGTTGTGCTTCGGTTCCTGTAAAAATATCATTCCCTGTAGAGGCATTTACATAGTATTCTGTTGCTTGTGTAGTCGCAATAAAAGAGATTAACATTAAAAGGAATAATTTTATTTTTGCCTTCATTACTTGTACTTATATTTTTATTGATAAACGTTTTTCACAAAAATAAGAAAAATAACTATGTTTTAGAACTTGCATCATAAAATAAAATAACCGATTTTTGCTCCAATGCAACGAATACTTATTTTATTGTTTTTTAGTTTTAGCATACTCTCTTTCAGTCAAGAAAAAGAAAGTGATTTTAGCTATATTCAAGCTAATTATTTTTATGGTAATGTTCTAAAACATAATAAAAATGTTGGTTATTTCTTAATGGATCATCCTACAGGTTTTATACTGAGTTGGAACAAAAAAACAACAGGTAAAAACGTTTGGGAAAGCAGATTTAATTATCCTGATTTTGGTGTTTCTATGGCTTATCAAGATTATAAAAATCCTATTTTAGGAAAACTATATTCTCTTTATGCTCACTATAATTTTTATTTAACAAATAGAAAAAGCAAAGACCAATTAGTTTTTAGAACAGGTTGGGGAATTGCATACAATACCAATCCTTATGATAAAGTCACTAATCCAAAAAATGTAGCTTTTGGAACTGCTATAAATTCAAGTACTTATTTTAAACTTTTTTATAAAAGAGAAAATATCATAAATAAAATTGGTTTTAATGCTGGTCTAACTTTTATTCACGCTTCAAACTCAAGTGTAAAATCGCCAAATACTGGCGTAAATGTTTGGGCAACTACAATTGGATTAAATTATAATTTAGAGGATAGTTCTAAAATAAAATACACTCCTTCAAAAGAAGAAAAAAAGTATAAAGAAAAAATAAAGTATAATTTTGCTTTTAGATTTGGAGCAAACGAAAGTAATTTTATTGGCTCTGGTATTAAGCCATTTTATGTTTTATCTGCTTATGCTGATAAACGTATAGGTAGAAAATCAGCTTTTCAAATTGGTGGTGATTACTATATTTCATATATGTTAAAAGAATACATAAAAATTAGACATAGTATAGATGAAAATTATAAAATAGGAGATTATAAACGTGTAGGAGTTTTTGTGGGACATGAATTATTTATTAATAAATTATCATTAATTACACAATTGGGATATTATGTTTATTATCCAGTAGAAGTTGAAGGTAGAATTTACGAAAGAGTTGGTTTAAAACGATATTTTAATAATAAGTGGTTTGCATCAGTAAGTTTAAAAGCTCATGCTGCCAAAGCCGAAACTGTTGCTTTTGGAGTTGGCATTAGATTGTAATACTAAGCAGAAAAAGATTGCTTCGCTGTCGCTCGCAATGACACTCACAATGATGATTAATAAAAATGAAAAATAAATTATTCTACATAGCAATATTTTTAATTCTAAGTATTAATGCTCAAGAAAAAAAACATCATTATTTTGATACAGATTGTTTTTATGGAATGGCTTTAGAACATGATAAATCTTTAGCTACAGCAATTCAAGGAAATCCTTATGGAAAAATATTTGCTTACTCTATTAAAAACACTTCAAATGCTGATTGGTTAAAATATTATAACTATCCTGAATTTGGTTTTTCGGCTTTATATCAAAACACAAATTCTTCTATCTTAGGAGAAATGTATGGCATTTACACGCATTACAACTTCTATTTAAATAATAGGAATTCTAAAAATAAATTTCAATTTAGAGTAGCTTTTGGTTTAGGATATATTACCAATCCGTACGATGAAATTAGTAACCCATACAATTTTGCTCTAGCTACAAATTTTGCAGGTTCTGGCTATTTTAAATTAAATTATCAAAGAGATTTTTTTAAAGGAAAACTAGGCTTTCAAACAGGTTTAACTGTTATTCATTTTTCAAATGCTGCGTTTAAAAATCCAAATTTAGGTTTAAATACAGTTGCTTTTAATTTAGGATGGAATTACAATTTCAATAAAAAACCTTATACTTTCTCTAAAAAAGAAAGAACTCCAAGAGGTAAAGAAAAACTAAAATATAATATCCTTTTTAGAACAGGAATAAACGAAAGTAAAAATCCAAAAAGTGGACAATTTCCATTCTACATTGGAGTTTTTCAAGTAGAAAAGAAAATAAATTTTAAATCTACTTTAGTTGCAGGAACTGAGTTTTTCAAATCTGATTTTCTAAACAAATACATACAACAAGAAAAGGAAAAAGAAACAGGAATTCCTGATAATACAACTTATAAAACAAACAGAATTGGTGTTTTTGTTGGCCATGAATTATATATAAATCATTTTTCAATGATTTCGCAAATCGGTTATAATGTCTATTATCCAAATAAATACGTAACAAGAGTATATGAGCGTTTTGGATTTAAAACACATCTAAACGATCACATTTTCACTTCGCTTACCTTGAAATTAAATCTTTTTAGAGCAGAAGATTTAGAATTTGGTTTAGGTTATCGTTTTTAACCAATGCTTTAATTCAACATATTGCTTCGTTATCACTCGCAATGACGTAATTAAGAAAATCTACACAACTCCTTGCTTATGCGTTTGTTAGTGTTCTCTAACAACAATTAAGTTACAAAGAAACAGATTGCTACCAAAAACACCAACTATGACAAAACAGATTGCTTCGTTGCCACTCGCAATGACGTAATTAAGTTAAGCTCTAGATAATATCTTAGCAACCTACATGTACACCCAAAAACATCTACAAAATCTACGTTACTCCATAAAATATTTGCGAAATCTTCGATAATCTGTGTGAATATAAATGAATAAATCATATTTTACTATATTGCAAGAACTAACTAAAAAACTACTACTCATGGGAAATTCTTGCAACACAACTCCAGAAAAAACTTCTTGTAGCATTACGGATACTGGATGTAAAACAACTAACAATACCGATAATTTAGGTGAATATTGGTGTGGAAAATATACTGATGTTGATTATAAAAAATTAGGTTGGTATGAAGAAATTTCTAGTCCTACATTAAAATTAATTGAAAAAACCAATCTAAAAAAAGATGCTATTATTTTTAGTGTTGGTGCTGGATCAACTACCTTAATTGATACACTTTTAGATAAAGATTACTCCAATTTAATTGCTAACGATATAAGTAGTTGCGCTTTAAATAATATCAAAAAACGTATTGGAGAAAAACAAAATAATGTGCAATTTATAGTAGATGATTTGGTAAACCCTTCAATACTTAATAAGCTACCAAAAGTTGATTTATGGAATGATAGAGCTGTACTTCATTTTTTTATTGAAAAAAATGATCAAGACAGTTATTTTAAATTATTAAAAGATAAAGTCAAAAAAAATGGCTTTGTAATATTAGCTGAATTTAATCTTCAAGGTGCTACCAAATGCTCAGGATTACCTGTAAAAAGATACAATACCCAAATGCTACAAAAAAAGTTAGGGAATGATTTTAAACTAATTGATAATTTTGATTACGATTATACCATGCCAAGTGGTGAAATTAGAAAATATGTTTATACTTTATTTAAAAGGGTTTAACTCTTAAAACTCTACTATTTTACTTAAATTTGTTAATTATTAATAAATTATGAAAACAACAATTACATTATTACTCACACTTTTAATATCTATAAATATGTTATCTAATGATAATAAAATTGTTGTAAAAAAAAATCAGAAATTAGTACAAACTTACTCAGGTAAACTATTAACTAAAATTTACATTCGTGTATAATATTTCATACCAAAATACAAATTATTTTACTAAAACAGTTATTAATTATCTTAATCAAGATGATAGAATAAAGTCTTTTTATGGAATATTTCCAAGTTTAGAAAATTTTAAAAAGCAAATAGAACTAAAATCAAAATCGTTTGATAATTTAAATCGAAAACCACTTATTAATACACTAAAATCACAGTATAAAAACCTCAATACATCAGTAAAAACACAAGATAATATTGAGCTATTACTAAAAGACAATTCCTTTACTATTACAACTGGTCATCAATTAAATTTATTTACGGGTCCATTGTATTTTTTATATAAAATTATTTCGACTATTAATTTATGTGAAGAGTTAAAAAGTAAATATCCAGACAATAATTTTATTCCTATTTATTGGATGGCAACCGAAGATCATGATTTTGAAGAAATTCAATATTTTAATTTTAAAAACAAAAAAATTAAATGGAACAGAAAAAGTTCTGGCGCTGTTGGAAGATTATCAACTAGAGGCTTAGATATTGTCTTAAATGAAATAAAAAAACTTTTTGGAACAAGTAAAAATGCAGAAAAACTAATCCAATTATTTGAAGAAAGTTATTTAAAACATGACAAACTTACAGAGGCAACTCGTTATTTAACTAATGAATTATTTAAAAACTTTGGTTTAGTAATTATTGATGCTGACGATTTATCTTTAAAAAAGGAATTTATTCCATTTATTGAAGAAGAATTATTTAAAAATACAGCTTTTGAAGAAGTTTCTAAAACCAATAAAAGTTTTGACGAACATTATAAAATTCAAGTAAATCCAAGAAAAATAAATCTTTTTTATTTAACTGACAAATTACGTGAACGTATTATTTTTGAAGATAACTTATTCAAAATAAACAATACAGATTTATCATTTACTTGGGAAGAAATGCAAATAGAAGTTATTAATAACTCTGAACGATTTTCACCAAATGTTATTATGCGTCCTTTATATCAAGAAGTTATTTTACCAAACCTTTGTTATATTGGTGGTGGTGGAGAATTAGCATATTGGTTAGAATTAAAAAATTACTTTGAAAAAGTAAAAGTGTCGTTTCCTATTTTATTATTGAGAAACTCAGCTTTAATAATGAGTAATAAACAAAGTAGAAAACTAGAAAAGTTAAACATTTCAAACGAAGAACTTTTCTTAAAACAAACAG
>Ga0256844_10000527_pt1 | contig 14776 bp, 14 predicted proteins | sample MusselsmetaG_FD_189100 | JGI IMG/M metagenome (GOLD analysis project Ga0256844, IMG submission 189100) | Mussel associated microbial communities from hydrothermal vent at the East Pacific Rise, Pacific Ocean - Mussels | ecosystem: Host-associated > Mollusca > Shell > Unclassified ... | reverse complement strand
AATTAACGCCAAGATGCTGGAAAGATAAGTTTGAGGCTAATTCTCTTTTATCAGATTTGGCTAGGTTGGGGAAATCTGATCGCTGATTGATCGCTTACAGTAGTAAAACGCAATATAAGGCTCTGGTGAAAGATTTCTCACTGGCAACGCAAACAGTACAGGAGCAGGAAAAGGTCGAAGTTGATAGTCATTTTTTTCTCAGTGACACCTATTTTTTTCATGATCGTTATGCCATGGTGATTTTTAATATTCATGATCAGCAAGGTTATGCAATCAGTGATTTTGATCTTATTTTAACTGCGGGCCCCAGGAGTGATCCCAACCATTTACCCCGGGGTTTTTTTGTTGATAAGCAGCGTAACCAGAAGCATCCGAACACAATCACCTATTATTTTAATTATGATGTGATGAAAGGTACTCGTGAAATTCGCAGTGAAGAGGGTCAGATACTCCGTCAGTCAAGTCTTGGGGCTGATATGCTGGGTATTAAAGTTATCCCTCGTCCAGTTGAAGGGTTTGTTCATTACTTACCTTGTGAAATTAGTGCAAGTCGTGACTTATTAGATAAAGTGTTGCAGCCAAATTCGACCACTATGATTGATATTTGTCTGCAGCGGGTACTGTCCAGCAATATTATGCGTCTGGATAAAGGCACTAAAGCATCCAGTTTCAAAAGAACCAAGCCCGGTGATAATATTGTTATTTAATTACTGGCAATGTGTGCGATGAGCCGATAAAGACAAAATAGCATTATCAATTTCTAGCATCTGTTTCCTTGCCGGCTCCGGCAAGGTTCTGCTTTGTTTTAATAACTGCAACAAAGTGTTTCATTAAACACGGTTATTCTCAGCCTTATAATATTTTATAGTCAGGCTTTAAATAAAAAAGAGGTATAATCATGTTAAAAAAAACACTATGGAGCACTGCTTTTCTCTTCTTAAGCGTAAATACTTTATTTGCCGCATCATTGCCTGAACGGCAGATTGATGAATTAGTAAATCGTTATTTTACAGCCTGGACAACACACTCTATAGCAGAAATAGGTAAATTCTATGCAGATGATATAGCGCTATATGATTTACCTGCGGATTTTACCATAAAAGGCAGGCAGGCGGTACTAAAATATGAACAGCAAGCCTGGTTAGCTGCTGTGCCTGATATGCTTTGGCTTAAAACCAGCAGCATATTTATCAGAGGCAATACTGCTGCCTATGAATGGTTGTATTCGGGCACGTATTCCGGCCGCTGGTGGGGAAAAGAAGTTGTAAAAAAAACATTTTCCATCAGAGGTATCAGTACAACAAGGTTTAATGAGGCCGGAAAAATTGTTTTCCAAAAAGATTTTTATGATATGAACTCATTTGCAACACAATTAGGAGTACAATAATGTCCGTCACCGTACTATTAACGGCACAAGCTAAAGCAGACCAGGTGGATGCTTTTAAAGCTTATATAGCAAAATGCTTACCTGAAACACGTTCTTATAGGGGCTGTCTTAACATAGATATATATGAAGCACATGATAGCAATGGTTATTTTGTCTTCTATGAAAACTGGGATAGTGTCGCAGCTTATGAATCTTACCTGGATTACAGAGTGAAGCAGGGCGTTATGCAAGAAATAGGGACAATGTTAATAACTGAACCGGAAATAGTTTATTATAATAGACTTAATATCTGAATAATTTTTGTTACCCAATGAGCATAGAGTTTACCCGCTGACAGCTGGACTAATACTGCTATTAGTTATTTAACTCTTGCATAACAAAGTCTAAAAACAAGCGTATTTTTCCCGATAATTTGTCAGTATGAGGATAAATTGCATTGATGCTAATTGAACTGGAATAAGTATTCATAATTTGTTCCAGTTCGCCCTTTAACAGATAGTTTTTAAGTAAAAATTCCGGGAATAATAAAACACCTTGCCCCTGTTTTGCCAATTCGATTAAAAAAGATTCATTATTAGAGCTTACATTGCCCTCTATACTGGAAAAATCATTTACTCCAAGTGCCCGCAGCCATTGATTGTGCATAGGCATTCCAGTAAAAATAAGGCAATTATGTGCGCCTAGACTGGTGAATTTTTCCTGCCTGTTGGTTAAGTAATTCTTACTGGCAAACAAAGCTAATTTTGTTTTGTATAACTGTCTTGCTTTTAAGCTGGAATCTTCAAGCTCACCGATGCGAAAGGCCAGATCAAATCCTTGTTCAATAAGATGTTCATAATCACTGGAGACAATTAGCTCAATCTTAATTGCGCAATGTTGTTGTAAAAATTTATAGATGATGGGCGATAGAAACTGGCCGGCAAAAGTCTCAGGGGCTGTTAATTTAATTATACCTGAGATGTTTTCAGTTGCAGACTCAAGTATTTTTTGTGTTTGTTTTGCATCTTCAATTATTTTTATAAAGTGTAAATAGACAGCTTTGCCTGCATCTGTGACAAAAATATTTCTTGTCGAGCGAATTAATAATTGTGCTCTCCATTGCTGTTCTAGCTGAGCCAGGGTTCTACTCACAGAGGACTTGGAAATACCCAGAATGTCGGCTGCTTTAGTGATACTGCAGTGTTTTACAACTTGAATATAAATCTGCTGATTTTTATAATTATTGACCATTAAATTAATTCTTTTATTAGTTAAACTTGCTCAGTATTACTTTTATACTGTAGTAGAATTTATAGCCGGTTTTTCCTTAAGGTGGATTATAACAACTCATTATCAGGAAAAGCGATTATGTCTTTGCTCAAAACAGGATCAGATTTTTCAGGCAGCTTATTATTAACTCTTATTATTAAAACTCATAATTGAATTAATTCAGCAGCCCGGTTGGTATCCGAAAATAAATGCGCTTTATTGTAAACCCATTTTTTTCATATTCAGGCAATGTGCCGGGGAGCAATATCAATACTTGATAGTCATATCTCTGCTTAATCCCTGCATACTATATTTTTTGTGTTAAATGCCTGAATAATGGGTTATTTGACCTGATTAATTTCTTTAAAATAAATAATTATAATATAAATCAACAAGATATACTCTGGCACGTTTTGTGCTATTAAGAAGCCCGATATTGATAATTATTTTCCAGGGATTTTTTGATGACAACAATAAAATTAACACCACTTTATTTTTCTGTACTGCTTTGCGTGAACCCTTTTTGCAGTGTTTCTGCTGAAGATATTGACGAATATGATGTAATTACGGTTACCGGTACGCGTGAAGAAACGGCAAAAAGTAAAACAACAGAAACCACTGATGTCGTTGAGCAGCAAACAATTGATGAAGTAAAACCTGCACATCCTTCTGAGCTGCTTAATCGTGTACCGGGTGTACGCGTCAATGTGACCGGTGGTGAAGGGCATATGATGTCTATCCGGCAGCCGATGACCACCAAGCCGGTTTATCTGTACCTGGAAAATGGTATACCGACCCGCTCCACCGGTTTTTTTAATCATAATGCCTTATACGAAACCAATATTCCTCAGGCAGAATCAGTGGAAATCACCAAGGGGCCGGGAACTGCATTATATGGCAGTGATGCCATCGGGGGGGTTGTCAATGTACGCACACGCCCGGCACCACTTGAAGCAGAAGCAGACATTGGTCTTGAAGCCGGCGGAAATGGCTGGAAACGTATGCTGCTCAGTGCGGGTAATACCTGGGGTGATAATGGTCTGCGCGCTGATCTGAATGTGACCCATACTGACGGCTGGCGTGATAATACTGATTATGATCGTGTTGCCGGCACAGCACGCTGGGATACTTTTTTAAGCAATGGCGCCAGCCTGGATACTGTTTTTAGTGCCTCGGATATTGATCAGCAGACAGCAGGCTCATCACGCCTTTCAGAGGATGACTATAAGAATGATCCCACTAAAAATTATTATGGGATCTCCTATCGTCAGGTTACTGCCATGCGCCTGTCCAGTGCCTATGAGCAGGAAAGCGGTAATAGTTTATTATCTATCACGCCGTATTTTCGTGATAATGAAATGGAATACATGCCAAACTGGTCATTCAGCTATGATCCGGGTATCAAGAAAACAGAGAATAAGTCATTGGGTCTATTATTGAAATATCGTGTGGATATAGCTCCCTATCAGACGCGTATTATTGTCGGTGGTGATATCGACTATAGCCCGGGCAGTCGTCAGGAAAACTATATTGATGCGACTAAAAATGCTGATGGTATCTATGATTCTTATAGCGTGGAAGATAAAATTTATGATTATGACGTTACTTATCAGGGTATCGCACCCTATATACATCTGGAATCTTCACCTGTTGATAAATTGAGAATTACTGCAGGTCTGCGTTATGATTCAATTAAATATGATTATGATAATAAAATGACCAGCGGTAAATTTAAATATCGTCCGGCCAGTATGCGTTTTCCTTTAACGATTAATCGCCCGGAAGATGATAAAGTCAGTTTTTCTCACTGGAGCCCTAAAATTGGGGCAGCCTATGAGTTCAGTAAAAATTTCAATGGCTTTATCAGTTATCGTAATGCCTTTCGTGCTCCATCAGAGGGCCAGTTATTCCGACCCGGCAGTAACCAGGCTTCTTTAGAACTGGATCCAGTAAAGGCTGACAGTTATGAAATAGGTATCCGAGGCAACCTGGGCCATCAGTTAACATATGAGGCCTCATACTACTATATGAAGAAAAAAGATGACCTGGTGACCTATGAAGATGCAATTACCGGTGATCGCTATACCAGTAATGCCGGTGAAACACTGCATAAGGGACTTGAGCTCGGTGCTCATTATGCTTTTGCCAGAGACTTGTCTGTTGCGGCAAGTTATACGCACACCAGACAAACCTATGAGAAATGGCAGGAAAAGGGTAATGATTATAGTGGCAATGAATTACCTTCAGCACCACAGAATTTTGCCAATACCACATTGAATTTTCATCCCGGATTACTCAATGGTGGTCGAGTGGAACTGGAGTGGGCGCATGTGGGTTCTTATTGGATGGATAATAGCAACACTGAAAAATATGATGGTCATGATCTGTTAAATTTTCGTGTTAATCATTTGATTAAAATGGAGCACAAAAAACAACTGGAACTTTATGCCCGTATTATGAACCTGACTGATGAACGTTATGCTACAGCTGCTTCTTATAGCCGTGGAGCATCAACTTTTGCTCCGGGTATGGAACGGACTGTCTATGCCGGCCTTAACTTTAAATTTTAACTCGGCTTTATTTTTTGTGAGCTATATGACAATCAGGAAAACTAATTAATATGCTACAGCTTATCAGAGCTTTGACTATGGCTTATCTGCTGATTGCAGCGCTGGGCTTATGTGCTACGACTCAGGTTCTGGCTGCACATAGTATGTCATCCTCAGTGCAGGCCCGTGCCTGTACTGATCCCCAGCAGCCAGCCACTCTGGATTGTGCTCCGGCACCCAGTGCACAGTTTGATGGCACAGGGCGTTTGTGGATTGTCTGGTCATACGGGGGACATGTTTATCTAAGTTCATCAGATGATCAGGGTAAAACTATCAGACAATCCGTGGTGGTTAACCGGATTCCTGAGCGTATTTCTGCTCGTGGTGAAAATCGTCCTAAAATAGCCATTGCACCATCAGGTGCAATTTATATTTCCTGGACAACACCACTGGCCAGACGTTATACCGGCAATGTGCGCTTCAGTTATTCCACAGACAATGGCCGTAATTTTTCGCAGCCCATTACTATTAATGATAATCTGGATATTACCGGTCATCGTTTTGAAGCATTATCGGTGAATAAACAGGGTACTGTTTTTATGGCCTGGCTGGATAAACGGGATCGTTTTAAAGCCGGACAAAAGGGGCAGAAATACCGTGGTGCTGCGCTTTATTATAGTTACTCAGTTGATGGCGGGAAAAGCTTTAAGCCGAATAAAAATATTATGGCACATTCCTGTGAATGCTGCCGGGTGGTGATGGCGATAGATAATGATCAGATGCCAGTGATAATGTGGCGCAATATTTATGACACAAATACCCGGGATCATTCACTGGTCAAACTGATTAATAATGAAACGCCGGGCGCAGTAGTACGTGTCAGCCATGACAATTGGAAAGTGGATGCCTGTCCACATCATGGCCCGGCAATTTCTATAGGCCAGGGTGCAGCAGAGGGCAGTTCATTATACCATCTTGTCTGGTTTAATAATGCACCTGAACGTCATGGTATTTTTTATACAAAGATAACTGATCCCAACAAAAGCAGCACAAAAAATATACTGAGCAAGGTACGCTCAGTGGGTGAGTATACTCAGGGTGCGGCCCATGCGGATGTGCTCAGTCTGGGGAATCAGGTCTGGCTGGTGTGGAAACAGTTTGATGGTGAACAGGAATCTGTATGGCAGCAATATTCAGCAAATAATGGCGATGACTGGCAGCCTGCAAAAATTGTTGCACAGGCTGAAAATGGCTCAGATCATCCTTTTTTAATTCATTTTCAGGAACAGGTGTATCTACAATGGCATAGTCGTGATAATGGTTTTGTCCTGTATTTACTGAATTAGTTTTATGATAAAAAATACTCTCCGTCTGCTATTATTAATCATCTTGTTTGGTGCACATATTTCATCTCTATGGGCGATGACAATTAATGAATTTACCAAAGAGAGTTATCAGCAGATAGTGGTAGCACATAAAGACAACGCTTTTATAATGGTGTTATGGTCGATTGATTGTCCACCCTGCTATGAGGAATTGCAGCAACTGGGCGAGTATATTACGCAGCATAAAAAAACACCCCTGGTGCTTATTTCTACTGATACCATGGCCAATATGGCAGACATAGAAAACATGCTGACTGAAAGCCATTTACAGAATCAGCAATTGTGGTTATTTGCTGATCGCCCAGCGAATCAATTACGTTATAGCATAGATTCTCAGTGGTATGGTGAATTACCACGAAGCTATCTATTCAATAAATGCCACCAGAGAAAGGCCATAAGCGGTAAAATAAATATGACGACAGTTGAACAATTTTTAACACAGAGTCCATGCCCATCGAGTATTAATATTGAGGCAGTTGAATAATTGTTGCACTTGTCTAAAAGTTCACCTGCCTGTCTGACAAGCAGATGTAAAGAGGAAGTTTCACTGACATGATTTCCTTAAACTGGCAGATAAATCTTATAAAATTAATTTTGTAAGATTTATCTTTTTTAATACCTCACAGATTAAAATCTCAAGCAATGGGTATTATGCACCACCTTAATCCCATGACACAGAGCCAGGATATCAATGGATATAAGTTTTCGGGATCCAGGCTTAAGAGTGCCTCAGGCATAGTAAAAACTCCGGGAGCAAACACTAAACCGCCTCAAGAGACTCAATTGCACCCGAATTCACCAGGGAATGTCTGACTTGTTCTTCCCCCAGAAAAGCCCTACAATTCCCATAGTAATTCAAGCAACAGCACTTAAGCGTTCGTTTCGTGCAAACGGTCATACAACCAGTTGTTGAACCCACTATATTCAATAAAATATCGGAGTATTTATGTGTAAAAATATCGTTTTAATAGCGTTAATATCTTTAATTTCTATAGTTCCAGTTTATGCACAATCAGAGGAAAAAGTGAGTGCGAATCACCATATGATGAGTGACAGTACCAATGATAATCGAGTATCACTTAATCTCCCTCTCCGCATGAAAGTACATCAATTGGAGAATATGAGATCCCATGTAGAGGTGGTACAGACGATTATTGGGTTAATTGCAGAAAATGACTTTATTAAAGCATCTGAGCTTGCTCATACTAAGCTCGGTTTGACTGAAGAAATGAAAAGAATGTGTAGTATGTTTAAAAATGAAGATTTCAGGACGCTTGGGTTCCAGTTCCACAAAAGTGCAGACGATCTGGCTGAGACACTAAAAACAAAAGATATGAAAAAATCTCTTCGGGCATTAAATAATACTATGGGTTATTGTGTTCAATGCCATGCTACATTTCGTCAATGAGATAATGTTTTCGTATGACATAGGGCTAACACATATGAGCTTTTAACTGTCAACAAGCAAAAAATACCGTAAAGAAAAATATTCTTTTTTCTTTAGCTCTTTAACAATTGAGAAATACTGAAACAAGCAGACGTTGAATGTTCACCACCAGATGAAATAAGAAAAAAGGGGCAATTAAACGAAGTAAGGCTAGAAACTTACTGGAAAGGTTAAGGAATTTTGAAGAAGATGTACTCAGGTTTATGGAACAACCTGATGTTCCTTTTACCAATAATCAAGGTGAAAACGATATCAGGATGACCAAAGCCCAACAGAAAATATCAGGCTGTTTCCGTAGCAAGGATGGTTCTAAGATTTTCTGCCGTGTGCGTGGTTATCTATCAGCCTGCCGAAAGCGTGATGTGACTTTAAGTCATGCGATGGAAATGATAGTTGATAAAAAATTGCCGGTTTTTATTTCAGAATGAGAATTAAGCTGAGTTGTTACCAATTTAAGATATTGCAGCTTAAATCGAAGCCATTTTTGACCTTAAATGGCAGTTGGCGGCTCTGCTCACTTCTGGGGTTCACTTCCAGAAAGCAGACATTTTTGATTTCAGTCTATTAAGAAAAATACTGACTCTTGTTTTTTACTGTGCTATATTTGTTTTATCCTTTAAAATCAATAGTATCTGATGCTATAGGAAACAGAAATACAGAATCGTGTTTATCCAATATGCATGTTTCCGTACATTAAACTTTTGGCTGCACAGAGTCATTAAACTTAGGAGGCAGACATCGCATACCAATACGATAGTGACTTGGAGTTTTTAAAGGAAAGCAAGTCAGATGATCTTGATAATATAGTTGATTGCCTTACTCATGACAAGAATGGGAAAGTACGGTTCACAGAGAAGTTAACGACGTCTGATGCTTATAAGACGTATCACCCTGAGCATAATCAGTACTGGGAATTAATAGTTGCTGAAATACAACGCTATGGTGCTAATTCATTTGCAACAATGCTGCGTGGTGGCAAGGGAGTTGGGTACAAAGAAGTTCTAACGGATGTATGCGACAAAATGAAAGTTAACTACAACAGTAATTCAAGTGTTGAAAAAATTGAAAAGAACCTGCTGATGAAAATTCTCATTGATGAAATTGAAAACATGAGTCCAGAGGAATTAAAAGAACTTGCCCAATCTACAGGTGTAACAAATATCATTAACATAACTCCTGAAGTCATGCTTGCTATGTTTCAGGCTGTATTCCATGCAGGAGGTTTTAAGTCTTATCACCTTACCTTGATGATAGTGAATGCTTTTATGAATACACTTCTAGGTAGAAGTTTGTCCCTTTCAGGTAACCTTGCACTTACTAGAACATTGGCCGTTATGACTGGACCCATTGGCTGGGGTATTACTGGCTTGTGGACTACCATTGATGTTGCAGGACCAGCTTATCGGGTTACCATCCCTGTCGTTATTCTAGTGGCCATTTTACGTCAAAAATGTCTCTACGAAAAGCACACAGCTGAGGTTCGAGTTAAACCTTTGGATGATTAAGGAGCGGTCAGCAGAAGTCATATCAGCCAAATGCCTGTCGTAAGGGACAGGACAAGGTGAACATTAACTAATAAAGCGGAGACCTGATGAATTTAAGATATTCACAATTGCCGTCTGGCAATGCTAACAGGTTAAGTTAACCCGTAGATGAAAACACCTATTATTGTTTGTCAGAACTGACTTCGCGGTTATAATTAAGGCGTTTTGCGGCATCCAGGGTTAATATCTGCATGAATGCTTTGACTTCATTGTCACTGCCTACCGGTGTACCTGACAGGCCTGAGCTGCCAAAGACTGTTGTGGGAACTTTACGTTGGGCAAAGGCCTGTGCCCAGAGGCGCTGGATTTTAACTTCAGCATCCAGTTTTTGCGCCAGAGCATTATCCGCTTCCAGAATAATTCGTTTCTGATAGGCTTCTGCCTCGGCTAATGTGCGTTTAGTCAGTGCTTCGATTTTAGCTTTTTCATAATTGATCTGAGCGGTATCTTTGGATATAGCAGCCTGCTCTTTAAGTTTATTAGCATTGGTAATGGCTAATTGTTTTTCAGTCTCTGCTTCGGTGGTTTTTTGAATTTGATCTACTTTGGCTTTTGCCTGACGCTGAGCGACTTCACGTTCACCGCGAGCAATGGCTAATAAACGTTGTTCTTCTTCCTGAACCCGCTGCTCACGGGCAATGGCTCTGTCTGCAGAGGCTTTTTGTTTTAACTGCATGCGTTCAACAAACTTTTTATTGGGGCGCATTTCTGTTACCAGTGCGGAGACAACGGTAATGCCAAATTCCAGAAAACGCTGACTTTTACGACGTGGGAGTCCATCTTTACCTAATAATTTTTTTACCACAAAAATTGTTTTTGAGCCTTCCCCATATTGCTCCTGATTAAGGCCTAAGGATGCATTTGCAGATGCCCGTGCTTGTTTAGATGCGCGTGTTTCAACCTCAATGCGTTTCACCAGAAAAATACCTCGATTCATTTGATTTTCAAATTCAGAGTTAAATTCAGTGCGTGAGCCGGAGTAATAATCTTCGGCAGTCATTAGTGAGGCATTTGCCTGTAGGGTTTCTTTAAATGCGGGCATTAAAGCCGTGCGCAATAAATTTTCCGGTGAGCGGTATTCATGAGCCAGTTTTAGAAAAGACTCTGGATCGGATGGGATAGAAAAGCGTACTGTTGCTTCAGCATAGGCATCGACCTGATCAAGAAACATAATATTTAGTGGTGGCAGGTTTGCTGAGGCATTATTACTATCGCTTTCAGCATTAATACCATCGGTATTAGAAACAAATGATTTGAGTCGTGAACGGGGTGCAGATTGTGTTGCCTGCACTGTCATGGCGCGTTTCCAGGAGTTATAACGGCCCAGAGGAAAAAATTTATAACCTACGTCGGTTACCACCTCTTCATTACCTAATACGGTTCGTACATGATAAATATAACCGGGTTCGGCATAAAATATAGATTTAGAAATAAAAATGGCAAATACAGCAATGATAATAGTGCCTACTATGACTTTGAATATAATGCTTAGTATATTGCTGTTGTTCTTATTGATAAGTTCTGTCATTTGCTATTTCCTTTTTTATAATTGACTGAAGTTTATGCCTGTAAATAGGGGTTGTGTTGTTTTTCATCGGCCAGAGAACCTCCGGGACCATGACCGGGTATAAACTGATAATCACCAGGCAGGGTAAAGAGTTTGTTTTTTATGGCGGCAATTAAGTCATCATGGTTGCCACGGGGAAAGTCTGTGCGTCCAATGGAATTTTTAAATAATACATCACCCACCCAGAGGGTTTTTGATTGATGATGCACAATGACAATATGACCGGGTGTATGTCCGGGGGTGTGCAATACTTCAAAATGTTCTTTGCCCAGGGACAGTGTATCGCCCTCATTTAACCATTGATCAGGAGTGAATGTTTTTACTGCAGGAAAATTAAACATTGCACATTGTTGTTCCAGTATGTCTAACCAGAAAAAATCATCCTTATGAGGGCCGATGATCTTTGCCTGGCAAGTTCTGGCCAGCTCTTCAGTGGCACCCACGTGATCCAGATGCCCATGAGTCAACCACAATTGTGTTAAATTAAGTTTTTTTTCTTTAATGGCGCTCAATAGTGTGGTTATATCCCCTCCAGGATCAATTAAGGCTGCTTCATTAGTTTCATCGCACCAAAGCAGTGAGCAATTTTGCTGGTAAGTGGTTACTGGGATAATTTGATGTTTTAGCATAGTTTTTCTTTATAGACTAATGGTTATTTTCGGGGTTTAACACGGCTGGTGGCTTGAGCCTGCAGGGGATTATCCGGCCAGAAATGTTTCTTATATTTGCCACGAAGTTCTTTTTTGACCTCATTATAGGTGTTTTCCCAGAAACTGGCTAGATCACAGGTCACTTGCATAGGCCGTGATGCCGGGGATAATAAATGCAGTAATAGGGGAACCTGGCCGCTGACAATGGCAGGCGTTTGCTGCAGACCAAATAATTCCTGCAAACGAACGGCCAGTACCGGACGATCCGCATTGCTATAATCGATACTTATTACGGAGCCACTGGGTACGCTAATTTTCTCTGGTGCCAGTTTATTGATTTGTTGATGGCTTCGATAATCAATAATATTATTGAGAATACTGTACAAGTCCAGTGTTTGTAGTTGCTTAATACTATTTTGTCGATCAAGGTGGGGCATCAGCCAGTCTTCAAGGTGATGCAGTAAATATTCATCGGAAAAATCAGGTAGAGCAATATTACTGAACAATGCTGCGCAGGTTTTTTGTTGTTTTTGCAGAAACTGTATTCTCTGTTTTAAATGCATAGCCTGTTTTGACCAGTTAAGACATGATAAACCCAGTTGCCTTATACCTATGGCTAAATTATGGTGTAATTGTTCTTTTTTTATCTGATGATTTTTTTTCTCTGTGAGAATCAAATGAGCTAATTGCACTTTAGTAATGCTTTCGACCCGTTGTTGTTTGCTGTTCCAGGTGGTAGTTGTTTGTTCATTTATTTGTGCAGTGAAATAATATTCCAGCTGGGACTGCTCGACTGATGCCGCCAGGAATATTCGTGCTTCCTGATTTTTTTGTGCATTTAGTTGAGCAATGACAATAAAATCCTGTTGTGCTAATGTATCCTGCTGGGCAAAAAATGCACCCTTATTATTGCTTAGCACATAGCGTAACGCTTGTTGCTTGCGTCGTTTTGCAATTCTGTCTGGATAGGCAAAAGCCAGCAATAGTCCACTCATATCAGCCTCAATCGTTAATAATGACGGTTTAGATGACCGCTGTTGAGTGGTTTTATTCAGTCGCTGTAAGAATTGCCGGGCGCTTTGTAAAACACGTCTGCATTGTGCTAAGTCAATATTACTCTGCTTAAGTTTTTGCTTATTTTGCAGCTCTTGTAATAGAGATAAACGATAAGCGATGTCGCTGGGTTTGCTGTTATCATTGAGTTGTTTTAAAAAGTCTTTCTCTGTTAATAGTGCTGCCAGCAGACAAGCAGTATAGGCAAAATTGAGCGTTTTAGCTTTGAGCATCATATGTGCCAGGCGAGGGTGGCAGCCTAAGTTCAGCATATTTTGCCCATGCCGGGTGATTTTCGCTGAACTATCAATCGCCTCTAAGGCCTGCAATAATTGTTGTGCCTGGGCAATCGTGCCGCGCGAAGGTAAATCCAGCCAGCATAAATCACTTATTTCAGACACACCCCATTGGGCAAGTTCAAGCATCAGTGGAGCTAAATCAGCACGCAGGATTTCGGCTTTTTGATATTTTGCTAATTGTTGATGTTGTTGTTCAGTCCATAATCGATAACAGATACCCTTACTAAGGCGACCGGCACGACCACTGCGTTGTTGGGCAGAGTCGCGGGCAATTCTGCTGGTATGCAGAGCGTTCATTGCTGATGCAGGATTAAAGTAAGATTCTCTTTGCAGTCCGGAATCAATAACGATAGTGATGCCTTCAATGGTTAAACTGGTTTCAGCAATATTTGTAGCCAGAACAATCTTTCTATACCCGGCAGGAGGAGCACTAATGGCTTGATCCTGTTGAACCTTGCTTAGTTCACCATAGAGCGGATTAATGAGGATCTTTTCCTGATAGTTTAGCTTTAGTGACCTGAGTGCTTTTTCAAGCTGTTTAATTTCACCGACACCGGGTAAAAAAATTAATATATTGCCCTGATTTTGCTCGATGGCCAGCAGCACTTTTTGCGTAATAGCGCTAATTAAATGCCATCGTTCAATTGCACCGGGTGAATAATTGAGCGTAACACTGAAACATCGCCCGGCACTACTAATAACCGGAACCTCCTGTTCTTCGGTGTTGAGCATACGGCTCAGGGCTGTGCTGTCCAGAGTAGCAGACATGATTAATAATTTGAGCTGTTCGCTTAATAATTCCTGGCTTTGCAAACACATTGCCAGAGCGAGATCAGCATGAATAGAACGCTCATGGAATTCATCAAATATCACCAGTGCAATATTTTCAAGTGCCGGATCGGCCTGTAGCTTACGCGTTAAAATACCTTCAGTGACTATTAGTATGCGTGTTTTTGGGCTGAAACATTTCTCCTGACGGATTTGATAACCAATCGTTTCACCCACTGTTTCGCCGAGTAATTGTGCCATACGCTTGGCCACGCTGCGTGTGGCCAGGCGACGTGGTTCCAGCATAATAATTTGTTTGCCGGCTAACCAGGGAGCATTCAGTAATGCCAAAGGCACCTGTGTTGTTTTACCGGCTCCGGGTGGTGCCTGTAATATAAGTCGATTGTTATCGGCTAAATGCTGTTTAAGCTCATCCAGCACCTGAAAAATAGGAAGTGTTTGCATGTGTCCAGTATAACGTATATAGGTTTACAGCTTAGGACTATTTAATAGAAATATGAGATAAAAAGTGCTATAAATAAATACTATGAGCCCAGTGGTAACGTCTCTTGTTCTTCCTTGACAGGTGACAGGTAAATAGATTGGGGCAATTTTATCTGACGCTACTATAAGATATATTAATGGACAAATTAGTTTGGAATGATGGCCTCAGTGTTGGTATTGATGCGATTGATAATGACCATAAAAAAAATTTATCACTTATTGTGCAAATTATTGAAGCCTCATATCATCAATTAACCGATGACTTTCTGCATAAGGTTTTTGATGAGCTTGAGTATTATGTACAGGATCATTTCCAGCGCGAAGAAGCGCTTTTGCAGGTGAATTAATCATAAATTGTCGATTATGATGTTGGAT
>Ga0256844_10000526_pt1 | contig 14786 bp, 15 predicted proteins | sample MusselsmetaG_FD_189100 | JGI IMG/M metagenome (GOLD analysis project Ga0256844, IMG submission 189100) | Mussel associated microbial communities from hydrothermal vent at the East Pacific Rise, Pacific Ocean - Mussels | ecosystem: Host-associated > Mollusca > Shell > Unclassified ... | reverse complement strand
TCTGTCTTCTTTACTAAAGCCAGGGTAGACATTATCTTCCCAGTAGATACTTTCAGGGTACTCTACTTTTTTGGCTATATGAGTTTTAGGGTTAGGTTCTTGTGAACAGTAGTAAGCATTTAGTATATTTGTGATGATGATGTCATATGTTATAAATAATCCAAAAGCTAGAATAAGCAATAAAATAATATTTTGTTTAAAAAAATTCAATCTATACCCCCCTTTTTTCGAAATACTAAATTAGCCTCTATTTTAGCATAGTTTGTTAAGCCACATCTTTAAAGTGTGACAGTGTTTCGTTGAGTGTGCCACTGTCTTGGTAAGAGATGTTATGTACATTTTCTTTTACGAAAGCAACACCTTCTTCATTGTATTTGACTCCCATTGCATCCAATGCACGTTCAAATATACCTCCAGGACTCACAGAAGAGGTACCATCAAACTTTATCAACTCATCTGCACCCATTGCATTGTAGGTATAGCCTTTTATATGTTCTGTTGCTGCTACTTGTTGTACAAGTATTCCTCCTAAAGAGTGTCCTGTTAACGTTAAGTTATCATTAGAAATGTCATACTTTTCTTTCATATCGTTTACAAAATCTTTGGCTTCATTGAGTTGGAAGTTATGGTTTAGTATGGGGTTTGCCATCCCTCCATCTACGAGTGCATCTTTGGTACTAGATGTCCCTCTAAAAGCAATGACATATTCCCCTGTTTCTTTCTCTCTTAGCAACATCCCTTGGAAGTCACTTGATAAAGCACCATCATCGCTTGTAAAGTCAACTATTTCGTAGTCTTCTAGGAGGTTTAACATTTCATCTTGGCGACCGTCGTCGATGCCTCCTATCAATTTTTCTGTTTTTGGATTTTTTTCACCCATAAAGTCATTAATAGCTTTAATATCTGTATAGCTACCACTATAATCTTCAAGCTTCAAATAACCAAGTTCTGCTAACAACCCATTTATTTCTACTTTACTATCATCATTCATTTTCCCATCCTTTAGAATATATACTAAAACCATAAGTGGGTGCATTAATATTCAACACCTTCTCATACATTTTTTTTACAGTTTCTGCACCACCTGCATTAACCATATCCATGCCATTACCTGTCTGCCACCAAAGTACATTACGTCTAAAAAATCGCATCTTTTCTATAGGGTTAATCGCATAAGCCTTTGCCAATACTATATTGTCTTGTTCTGTGTCAATAAATTTATAGTAACGTTTTTGATAAAAACCAAAAAAATGTATTTCAGGTTCACTCGCGATGATTTGATAGCGTGCTTTTTGCTCATCTATAAATTCATATTTTTTATGTACCTTATCTGATAAATAAACTCTTGTAGATCTTAGCTTTTTCTTTGCCTTGTAGTTACGTGTTGTTAACTCAACAAACTCTTTAATCCTACTATAAATTCCTTTTTTAGATGTTTTAAAGTCTTCAAAATCTTTTTGTGTTTTAAAATAATCTATAGTTGTATAAATAATATTCACCACCCCCAAACTCTCTATCTTCCCATCCTTATCAAACTCAGGCATAGCATAGATGATAGGTTCTCTTTCAAAGACTTGATAATATGTTTGAATGCCTTTGAGTACTATTAAATCCCATACAGGAAATACCAAAATCACAATCAGCACTATCTTCGATGCTGTTAGTTTATACATAAACATAGCAAATACAATATATGCAATGAGTATAGGTAATATAATAAGACCTGACATTCTTTTCCCTTACTTTTATATGATTAATTTTAGCATAATATTTTTAGTGATATGAAGAAAATCATGGTTAACTTTCTTCTTTTCCTTCGGTGAGTGCAAAGGGAACCAGTAGTTTTGGATGTCTTGTGGTGGTCAGTAAAAAGTCTTGTATCTTGGTTGAAATAAGTTTTATAAAATTATCGGTATTAAGATGTTTCTCAAAAGGAGCCACTTGAAGAATTTCACTCATGTTAGAAAGTTCCCTTATAGGGTTTGCCACTTTCTGTTCAATATCTATTTCCATATTGAAAATATGTGTGAGTGTCTCATAATGTTCAATAATCATCTTTTTACTTTCAAAGTCACCTTCAGGATCAAAATCACCCAGCATAAGGCTAAGCCCAAGAGATTCTGAGATATCAAATGCCGTGGTAGAGATAGATTCCATTTTTTCATCACCACTCATAAGTACAACACATTTTTTAATGTTATAGAGTAGTTTATCACCAAAGAGATACGTGAGTTTCTTTAAGTTATAAAGTGTCTCTTTTAAATCATCAGCCTCAAAAGTTTTAATACTATTCATAATGATACCAATATCATGTTGGTTGATATCGTACTCAATCATATGCTTGGTATCTTCACTTTCATAGGAGATAGAGATAATAATAGTGTCAGATTCATAATTTTTTAGCGCATCAATAAGTGCAAAATTATTTGGATACAAAATACGCACGTAGAGTCTTTTATTTTCAAGTTTTTCTAAAAGGTAGACCCCCTCCTTTAGATAAATCAGTGCATTCTCCCCATCAAACCTAAAGTCTAGAAGTAAATAGATATCTTTTCCAAATGGTTCAGGGAAAAGACCCATACGTTTATTAATTGTCTTGTATACGCCATCTAAGACAAGTGGCTTACCTACAACTAAAAGTGTGTCGTTGGGACGTATCATTGTTGCGGAGGTAGGCAGGATTTGTTTCTCTTCACGGTAAATAGCAGCTATCTTCCATTTACGTTGAAGTATAGACCCCACATGTCTATAGGCATATGAGGAACCAAAAGGTACATGTATTTCCATAATCTCGCCTTTCCCAAGTCCTACATTTTGAGCAACTAAGGGTACATTGGGTAGATTATCATATAGATGCGCAGCCATGAGTTCATCTACATGGACAACCGTAAGATTATCTACTTCTTTTCCTAATTCGTTGTCATCCCATTGGTTGACGAGAATGGTTCGTGTTTTTGCGTTAATGAGGGTAATGTTTTTTAAAGTATATTTTGCATCTTCAAAATCTTCTAATACGACAAATACATTGGAAAAATGGGTCTCATGCATAATTCGTGACAGTTTAGAATAACTTGTAGGATCAGCATCAATAATAGTAACATTCTTTGCCACATTGTGTGGGGCAGAGTTCGCCTTGTAACAGGTGGCATAGTAATGGTTTTCAGCCACCCTATTTTTTCCAACCCATTCAATAAAGTGTTTAGCGATACTACCACTTGCCAATATAAGTATATTTTTTATAATGCATCCTCATTAGTGTAAGGCTCTTTAGAAGTGCCCTTTCGATATAATCTCACAATTAATTTAGGGAGTTATTATAGCACAATGCAATTTCAGATAGATAAAGTTGATGGTAAAGCCAGAGCATGTACCATTGAGACTAAACATTCTACGGTACAAACACCTGTTTTTATGCCAGTTGGTACGGTCGGAGCAGTAAAAGCCTTAGATGCAAGTGACTTAGCTACTTTTATACAACCAGAGATTATTTTAGCCAACACTTATCATATGTATATTCGTCCTGGAGATAATGTGGTAGCAAAAATGGGTAAACTCCATGGGTTTACTAGGTACCCAAAGTCTTTTCTCACGGACTCTGGTGGTTTCCAAGCATTTTCTCTTTCTGATAATGTCAAAATAGACGAAGGTGGTATTACTTTTGCTTCTCACTTAGATGGTTCAAAACACTATTTTACCCCTAAAAAAGTGATAGATATACAACATAACCTAGGTTCAGACATTATGATGATACTTGACGACCTTGTGGCACTTCCTGCTACACAGGAACGTATAGCCGCAAGTATCAACCGTACAACACGTTGGGCACAAGAGAGTATCGACTATTTTAGAAAAAAACAAATGGAGGGTGTAGGTGTAGAGCAAAATATCTTCGCGATTATACAAGGGGGTACAGACAAAGCTTTTAGAGAGAAGTCAGCTAAAGAGCTTTGTGCTATGGCGTATGATGGTTTTGCCATCGGTGGGCTAAGTGTGGGTGAAGCCAATCAAGATATGTATGACACGGTGGAATGGACAACGCAGTTTATGCCAGAAGATAAGCCTCGCTACCTTATGGGAGTAGGAACACCAGAAGACTTGGTAGAAAATGTAGCACGAGGGGTCGATATGTTTGACTGTGTTATGCCAACGCGTAATGCACGTAATGGTACCCTTTTCACAAGCTTCGGAAAAGTAAATATCAAAAAAGCAGAATTCACTACAGATGAAGGGCCCATAGATCCAGAGTGCAAGTGTATGGTATGTCAGACGTATTCACGTGCTTACCTACGACATCTTTACCGTGCAAGAGAAATTACTTATTTTAGGTTAGGAACCATACATAATCTGTATTACTATCTTAACTTGATGAAAGAGATGAGAGAGGCTATTTTAGAGTGTAAGTTTGAGGACTTTAAAGAAAAGTTTTATAAGAAAAGAGCATAGTTTATTGTTTGATATTTAATATAATCATCATATTATTATCTTTATCTGTTTTTTCTATTACAGTTGCATCTTTGGAAGGGATACCTTCGATGAGGGAACCTCTTAAAGAATTTAGCACATGAAAAAAATGTTTATTTAAAGGAGTAGAAAGTTCTTCTATTTTTTTATGAATGATTATTTCCCTAATATTTTGAATACAATGTACATAATAAATTTTATTGATAGCTCTTTGTATTCTATATTTACGCATAAGTTCAATGTTTTTAATCCAAACTTCTTTTTCAATGTCACTTAAGTGTATGAGTCCAGTAACATATTCAATTTCATGTTTAATTTTTTCTTCATATCTTTGTTCTTCCTTCTCAACATGTGCTTCAACATTTTTTTCATAATAACTTAAAACATTATGAAGTTCACTTTCCTTAAGTGGCGTAGTATTATAGGGGTGAATATAGCGTCTTTTTAGTGCATAATTATTATCAATATCTTTGAGTATCTCAAGTGCAACCATAAGGTAAATATATTTGTCTTCTTTAGATTTTTTATAGCTAATACCATGGTGTGATATCTCAACCCTGGGTCCAACATATTGTACTTTCAATATAGTATATCCTTATAAATTATTGTATATGAAAGAGTATGTTAAATGCTAAAAATTATCCTAATCTACTCTTCCAATATCTAATCCACGTCGTTCTTAATTGTGTTTTCTTTACTTTGTTTAGTGAAGAAGGTAGATTTTGGCGTAGATTTTTCTCTAGTCTTTTTGTTATAGGCTTATTTTTCATAATAGTATTAAAGCCATGAGCACCTTGTTGGTGTACAGCATAAAGTGAAAATGCAGAAACTCTATGACCATTTCTTTTTAAACTTTTAATGTTGTCTCTCATTAATGCATTAAAAATTTTATCTTGGTTATAGGGTCTTTTCCACATGTGTTTTGGTATACCCAATTTTTTAGCATAGTACTCTGCAGTACTTGGCATGATTTGGTAACGTCCATAAGCACCAGACCTATGATTCTTTACGTTATATTTACCAGTAGTGGTTTCGATTTTGACAAGTTTATTGACGATATTGTTGAATCTATCTTGATCAATCCCCGCTACTTTTGCGAGCTTAGAACAAGATGCCTGTGCGGCAGTACTAACAAATAGCATTACCCATGGCATAGAAATCTTCCGAAAATTTTGTTTCTGTTTCCCAATTATATGTAGTATTCTTTTCATAACATATACCCCTTCAATAAGTAAATGTATAGTTAGATTATAATATAACTTTTAAAATATAACAAGTCACTATAGTTTTAGAGATAAGTATGCTTATTTTTTATAAGGTACTTTTGCAGAAGGTGTCTCTTTTGAAGCATGAAGTAAATGGGCATCTTGATCATCGAAAAAGATGTCTGCACCAAAGGCTTTGATGACTTCATACTTTTGTACGCCGCCTTGAAAAAAAGCTTCATCAACGCGTACACCCCACCCTTCTAATGTCCCCAGGACTCTCTCATGTGTAGAGAAACTTCTAGCGGTGACTAAGGCTGTACGTATAGGGGAAGACTCCATAGGAAACTTGTCTTGTATCTCTGAAATGATTTTGAGAAATTTAAAGAAGGGTCCTTTACTTAGGGGGTGTTTGGCATTTTCTCGTTCATGGGCTATGAAGGCATCTAGACCATTCTCTTGGTAGACTTTTTCACTTTCATCACCAAAGATAACTGCATCACCATCAAAAGCTATCTTAACGATATCCGATTCCTCTGAAGTAATGGGAGTATGTGGCAGGATGGTGGCTGCAGCTACCCCAGAGTTTACTGCCTCTTCAACATCTGGCATATAGACTGAAAGAAAAAGGTCTACCTTAAAAGCTTCCAAATAACGTGCAACAGGGGTACCTGCTGTCCATCCTGTGCGTTCTATCTCTAAGTCATAGTGTTCTATTGAGCGTCCTATGCGTAGTCCAGTTGCAGCATTATTGCGTGAGAGTATGATGACTTCTATGAGTTTATTATCAAACTTTTTGTTGATGGCAAGAAGGTTTTGTACAAATCTAAAAGCTGAACCTTTGGCAAGTGGGGTATCTAAGTGCTCAAGCTGATGGGAGTAGTATGATTCTAATCCCTCTGCATCAAAAATAGCATTTTCTTCCTCTAAGTCAAATAAAGCACGTGAAGAGATAGCAATAACAAGTTTGTCTTCTAGTTCATACGCCATAGATTTCCTTTTTATTATGGTATTTTAGTGACTTTTACTTTATGAGCTACTATAATGCTAAAAACTTTTACATTAAGGTCAGAGATGGAAACACTTTTTGTTTACGGTACACTGATGCCAAACTGCCCTAACGGACATGTGTTAGAAAATATAGTAGGTAAGTTTATTCCTGCTACAGTTACAGGAGAGCTCATAGGTGCAGGCTGGTCAGCGTCTATGGGATACCCAGGCATACAAATAGATAGTCATGGAGATACTGTACATGGTTTCTTGTTTTACTCACATAATCTTGAAGACAATTGGGAGTATTTAGATACTTTTGAAGGCGATGAGTTTGTCAGAACAGCTGTTATGGTAGAGCGCTATGATGAACTAGATGTAGATACATTTATCTATGTACTTAAAGACAAAAAAGAAGAGTTAGAGGAGTAACATGCGACTAGATATAATGATAGTATTACTGATATTGATGTTTATAGGGTATGTCATTATGAGTTACAAAAAGCTCATACATCAACACCATGCTTTAGAAGATTTAACTAAAAGTATTGAAGAACAAAAGGAAATGTCTGAAAATACAGATAGACTTCGTAGAGAATACAATGCTATGACTAGAGCCTATAATCATACACTTGATGGTTTTGTAGGAAAACTATTGGGACAGAAGTTAAAGTATGCAAAAAAGGATATGATAGAAAAAATATGACAATTTGCCATATTTTTCATATAAATCTTATTTTTTGACTATACTCCCATAATGTATCAGAAAAAGAAAGAACGACTCTATATTTCAGAGTTATTAAACAATCCTGCTGTTGTGTATCCTGCATATTATGTATTGAGTACAAGTATGCATAGAAATGAAATGCTTCACTCTGCTCTCATCTCTTTACATAGCTTTGATTTTTCCTATTATGAAATAGCAAAATCGTATGAAGATATCTTTGCGATGCTTCATTCTGGAACCTTTCCTATCTATAAAGAAAAGTATATTATAGGATATTTTGGAAATAAAATGATGTATTTAGAAAGTAACGGATGGAAAGGAATGCCCGCTACATCGGACATATTTAAAATAGAGAACTGGCTTGTTTGTTGAATATATAGTATAACTACATCAAATTATAATTATAATTTTTTAATTAAGACTAATTTTATCTTATTTGGTTATACTTCGAACATATCTTAGGTAGCAAGACATTTTTTTATTCTTCCTCCTTTTTTAAAAAATTGATAGATTCGCCACCACGAATCTTGATGCATTGTCGTTATTGCTATCTAAGATACTTAATAATCATATACATATCATACTCTTTATACAACAAAACTAATTGAACGTATTGTTGCCTCTCAAAACATCCAATACATTGGTTGCATAGCACCCTTTTGGCAGTACAAAAGAGAGTTCATAGTGTGCTTTCTCTTCTACATAGGTTTTCTTTATTTCTGTGACCTGTATCCATGCATAGCGTCTTGCACCATTTAGTGATATCTCTTCAACAAATGTTTTTTCAATCTCTCCAGATATACTTTGTGCAAGTTTGGTTTTTTTACCAGGAAGTAAGCCAGCTGGTGCGATGTCTTTACTTTCAAAACGTTTTGCCTCTTCTGCTAAATCCTCAACATTAAACAAACGTCCATAAGGGTAATGCATCATGACATCACCTTCTACAAGCTTAAAGAAGTGTGGTTGCGACTTTGTTCCTTTTAGAGAACCTTTATCTAAGTGCATAATTTGTTCGGTTTCTTCTTCAGAAAATTTTTCTAAAAGTAGATTTAACTCCATCCGTTTAGAGAGCCAGTTGTTAAAAAGGTATGACTGGTAGGAGCCCATCAAAAACTCTTTGGTCTTACGGTCGCGCATTTTGAGTGTACCTTCTATAAGCTTTTTTCCATCTACCCAGTTGTTACCATCTGTTCCAAAACGTTGATTTCCAAAATAGTTTGGTACACCATTGGCTTTGATCCACTTAAGTACAGAGTCAAGTTTGTCTTTTTGAATGCCCAGTACCTTTTTAAGACGAATGTTAAAACGGTTACCTCTAAGGTGTCCTACACGTATTTTATTATTATGTCGAGTCGTAGAGAGTATTTTAATTTTATCATGTGTAAAGGCTTTAATTTTCTCTTCATGTATCGCCATTACAGAGATATACTGTATGGTCATGGCGTGTTTGTCTTTGAGTCCTGCATACCCCATGTCACGTCTGCGAATACCTACATGGTTAGAGATAGCATCAAGCATCTCCCATGTAGTCATGTCTTTCTTACGTACTTGTAAAATGAGGTGTTCCCCCTCTCCTGTAAATTCATAAAGGGGTATCTCTTCTACAGTAAAGTCTCGTGCCGAGGAGTTAAAGTGAAATTCATTTTTGACGTTTAGGGGGTAGATTAGTTTCATAAAATTCTTTCTAGTTTTGTATAGATGTATTTTATCTTAGTTTTACTTCCAGTATGTATCTAACCTTACATTCCAGCCTTTTCTCCATCGTTCTTCACCTCGTGCAGGGGGTGAGTTTTTAATACGTCTACTTAACATGCGACTGGCTGACTCTGCAAAGGCTTTTTGTTTATTAAGCTCTTTATCATCTAGGTTCCACAGTACTTGTAGTAGTCCCCAACCTTGACCTTTATAACGTTCACTTTTTAGTGTGCCCTCACCTTTGAAGTTGGTGTAGTCTAGTAGGACGTAGAGTCCTCTTTCATTGACTGAGCCATCTTTATTGTGCATCACTTCATAAAAACGTCTTTTGATGGTTTCTTTTTTCTTTTCATCTTCTATACTCTCTAACATTTGAGGCAGTGCATGACTAAGACGTTCTGCCATAAACTCTGCTTGGTAACCAAAGGTTTTTTTGAGGAAAGTGAAGAGTTCCATATATTGTTTGGTTTTGGCTTTTTTTGCAGCAAAAAATGCTGCTTTGGTTTCCCAAGGGAAGTCTGTTTCTGGGGTGAGCCATCTAGGCATGGCAACACCTTTTTTTTGCATAAAAGCTATCATCATAGGGAATACTTCTCTAAACTTCTCGGTATGTCCTTTAGAAAACCATATGGCATGCCCTATGCCAAGACTAGCAAAGTCTTCTCCTTTGTTCCACCAAATGAGATACTTGTCTTTCCCTGCTCCTTCATTTTGCCAAACTTTTTGGGCTATGAAGTTGGCTTGTTTTGGGGTAAGTGTAATCTCACTAGAAAAAAGTACTGTACACACCAATAAAAAGCTAAATAATATTCTCATACATACTCCGTTAAATAATCTACATTATAATATCGAAAATTATGTACAAGGAAGTTTTTTAATGTTTAAGAAATCTACATTTGGTTCTCTGCTAGTAGTACTTTTCATGCAAGCACTAATGGCAGATACCATAGACAAAGATGATCTCAATGGTAACTGGCACTTACGTGTGATGGATGGTATGGAAGTCCGCAAAGCTAGGGCGATTTTAGACTTTGACATGGATAAGATGAAACTTTCTGGTTTTGATGCTTGTAACCGTATAGGTGGTACCCTACTTCAAATATCAGAGAACAATACTTCTGTTCCTATGCTAAGTGCAACAAGAATGGCCTGTAGACAATCAGTACACCGTTGGGTAAGTAAACGCTTACATGAGACACTTAAAGAAGGTTTTTGTATAAAAGAGGAAACAAAATATGGAGTAGAAGGTATTGTGATGAAGAGTCCACACCATGAACTCTTTTTTAAGAGAATGCAGAGAGATTAACAATTTTATATATCATTAATATTTCAATACATTCAAGTGAGTACTAATAAAGCTTGCGCTTCCGTAGAATAATAAGCACTAATTCGTTAAAATACAACTCTTACAATCAAAAGGTTTAATAAGTATGAATAAGAGCAAAGATTTTTTACGTAGAATAGTTGAAGAAGATTTAAAATCAGGTAAATACCAAGAGGTAGTGACACGCTTTCCTCCTGAGCCTAATGGCTTTCCTCACATAGGACATGCCAAATCCATCAGCATTAACTTTGGTATTGCCAAGGACTACAACGGACACTGTAACCTTAGGATGGATGACACCAACCCTACTACAGAAGACACACAGTATGTTGAAGCACTTAAAGATGCTGTAGAGTGGTTAGGCTTTGAGTGGAAAAATGATGTACGTTATACCTCGGACTATTTTGATAAAATCTACAACTACGCCATAGAACTCATAAAAATGGGCAAAGCCTATGTGGACAGTCTAGATGAAGAAGAGATACGCGAATACAGAGGCACAGTCACCCAAGCAGGAAAGAGAAGTAACTATGCCCATCGTTCTGTAGAAGAGAACTTAAACCTTTTTGAACGCATGAAAAATGGTGAATTCAAAGAGGGAGAGCATATCTTACGAGCCAAGATAGATATGGCATCACCCAACATGAAAATGCGTGATCCTCTTATGTACCGTATACGTCATGCTCATCACTTTAGAGCGGGTGACAAATGGGCCATTTACCCTATGTATGACTTTGCTCACTGCCTCTCTGACTATATAGAAGGCGTAACACACTCCATCTGTACACTAGAGTTTGAAAACAACCGTGATATCTATAACTGGGTACTAGACACACTAGGGCTAGAGCCACCAAGACCTTACCAACATGAGTTTGCACGCCTTGGCATCAACTACACAGTAATGAGTAAAAGAAAGCTTTTAGAGCTTGTAAATGGTGGACAAGTAGAAGGGTGGGATGACCCTCGCCTACCTACCATCGCTGGGTACAAAAGACGTGGCTACACCCCAAAGTCCATACTCAATTTCTGTGATACCATCGGGATTGCCAAAGCCAACTCCATGGTGGACGTGGCACAACTTGAGTTTGCTATACGTGATGATCTAAACACCAAAGTACCTCGTGTCATGTGTGTGATGAAGCCACTCAAAGTGACCATTACCAACTATGAAGGTTTTGAAGAGATAGAGGCTTCTTACTACCCACATGATGTTCCCAAAGAGGGTTTAAGAAAACTGCCTTTTTCTAAAGAAATTTATATCGACCAAAGTGACTTTAGCGAAGCGCCTGAAAAAGGCTACTTCCGTTTAACACCAGAGCAACCTGTACGTTTAAAGTATGCTTATATCATTACGTGTAAAGAGGTCATCAAAGATGCTGAGGGTAACATTATAGAAATAAATGCAGAGTATCACCCTGACACTAAAAGTGGCTCGGACACTTCTGGCATCAAAGTAAAAAGTGCCATCCAATGGGTAGAAGCCAACAGTGCTAAAAACATCGAAGTAAGACTTTACGACAGACTCTTTAAAACAGAAGCTCCAGAGGGTATAGAAGACCTAAACCCTGACTCTCTTAAAATCATCAAGAATGCCCTACTTGAGCCTGCGGTGATTACAGAGAAGCCTGATGAGAGATTTCAGTTTGAACGAGAGGGGTACTTTTATGCTGACCCTATAGACTATACAGACGAAGTACCTGTGTTTAACAAGATTGTAGGACTTAAAGAGTCTTCGTCTAAAAAGAAAAAAGCACCACAACCAGCAGCAAAACCGCAAGAAAAAAAGGTGCAGATAGATGGTGAGGTAGTTCCAATGACTGCTGAAAAGGAAGCTCTTTTCCATAAGTACACTACTGAGCTTAAACTCAACAGTGAAGTAGCCAATACTCTAGCTCGTGATGCAAAGCTCTCTAGTTTTTACGAAGAGGCTTTAAAAACGGTTAATAGTCCTATAAGTATAGCTAATCTTGTAACTAACGACGTAGCAAGAGAGCTAAAGCAAGCAGAAATAGATGAACTCAAATTCACTCCGGCACAAATAGCTAAGCTTATTAAAATGGTAGATGATGAGACTATATCAAGCAAGATAGCTAAACAAGTCTTTGAAGAGATGGTTAAAAGTGGAGAGAACCCAACAGTAATAGTAGAAGCCAAAGGGCTCGTACAGATAAGTGACCCTGCTGTCATCTTACCGATGATTGAAGAAGTCATCGCTAAAAACCCTGAGAATGTAGAGAAGTTTAGAGCTGGGAATACAAAGCTCTTAGGCTTCTTTGTGGGACAAGTGTTGAAGGCTACTAAAGGAAAAGGGAATCCAAAGGTTGTAAATGAGTTGGTGGCGAGGGAGCTACAATCATAAAGCTAATTTTTTTGACATTAATTGACTATATTAAATTATAATTCAATACATAAACCTTAAGAAAAGGAAATTAAATGGAATGCTATATAGACTTAACAATTGAACCGATAAAGAAATATACAAAATTTATTGATGATTTAATAGATTGTTTTAAAAAAGGCAAAATTCAAAATGCTAGTATTATTTTAAAAAAACTAGATAATGTCGCATTAAAAAAGTTTAATAACCTACTAACAAATGAATATACATCTGGTTATATGCGATATATGGTTGGTATTCAGAATAAAAAAACAAATAACATCATTCATTTTGATGAAATACAAACAGGTGGTTTGGGATTTGATTTTGCAGTAGCACTAGTTGACCTCTTGGGACCATACTGCAAAAAAATAACTGCCAATATTACACATGATGATGAGTATGGGAACATACCTGAACGGATTACTTATCATAATGGCTGTGTATATGTAAATGATAAGCATACTGATATAAGAGTATTTGAAGAAGAAGAGATTAATCTATGGCTCGAAGAACCAATATTTAGTAAAGAGGTATTAAAACCTATACATGAAGTAGCTAAGAAAGTTTCTCAGCATACAAATTTTTCAGAACTTGCAAAGACACTCATTGCTCTTTATGATCCTATAATTTACATAGCACGTGAAAATAAACTTCTTACTGACTTGCTTGATGGAGATGATAAAGAAGAATATATAGAATATATAGAAAAAGTATTGGCTCTTGATGTATATAAGAAAGATCATTGTATATTTAATTTTTTCAAAAATAAAATATATGAAAATATCATTGAGATATCTACGACTGAATACTTTGGTTCTATTCTACAAGAGTATACGAAAACTTTGTTGGTATTTTATATTATTTCTGATAGCTTCGAAGAAGATGGTCAAGAAAGTTTTGAAGAAATTACTGAAGATATGCATCATCAAGAAGATTTTGATATATTATATGAATGTACTGCCTTACTTAAATTTAGTTTGGATGATTAACCATTTAAAAAAGTCCTATTCTTATATGTTGAGGGCAAAGCAGATACAAGAGTAATTTACATTTATCTTTTAAAGTTATTAATCATTAATTTCAAAAATAGATAAATTCTTTTAATTAATAATGGAAGCAATATTATATATTCAAACAGTGTTGTCATCATCAAAGGTATTCCATTTGCCCAACCTTATTGATCCTTTATCTGCCTGAATACCTGAAAATATATTGTTAACGTTAAAAACGAAAATATAATTGATACTGTTAAATAGAAGTTTATAGATTTTTTATTCTTTGAAGTATACTTTAAAAAGAAGAGAAGCAAAAAAGGAAGCTGTATAAAATGGCTGGTCCATCAGATATTTGTACATTTTCATATTTAACTAAGAGGTATAACAAAATAAAAAAGTACAACATGTAATTAAGTAAAATATTATATTCTTAAATGATATATTTTCCATATTTTATCCTTTAATTATTATCCAAATTTATCTTATGATTTTATATCATACCTCATAGTTCTTCCAAAGATGATCAACTATCATATAAACATGAAAGATTTAAAACACTCAAAGCATATCTTTTATGCTATAAGCTGACTATTTTGTTTTGCAATGGTTTGGAGTTCTTTGAGTGTGACTTGGTCTAGAGATTTTTGTTTTACATTACTAACCATAGCTACAAGCTGATCATAACTTTTTAAGTCTATACTTTTTCTAAACAACGCTTCATTACTCAAGTAAGTGAGTAATTCATCTTTACTCATGCTCTTACATCCATTGAGTAGGTTTTCCATCATACGTGCAAAAAGCTCTTCATCATCTGCTACAAAATTTTGACTGAGTTCTTCTGCTGCATCTTCATCGAGCCCACGTTTATGTAAAATATTGGCGATGCTTGTAGACACCCTAGTTTCTTGTTGGCTCTGTATATTTGTTGTAGGTTTTAATGTTTCTGCTACTACGGGGTTCAGTGCCAGTACAGAAACAAAAAGTGTAATACGAAATAAATTTTCTTTAC
>Ga0256844_10000525_pt1 | contig 14798 bp, 13 predicted proteins | sample MusselsmetaG_FD_189100 | JGI IMG/M metagenome (GOLD analysis project Ga0256844, IMG submission 189100) | Mussel associated microbial communities from hydrothermal vent at the East Pacific Rise, Pacific Ocean - Mussels | ecosystem: Host-associated > Mollusca > Shell > Unclassified ... | reverse complement strand
AGGGAATATCTTATAAGACATTCTACAATTTCATCTATTACTTTTATCAAATTATTTTATTGATAACGCCCACTATCTGAATTTAACTTTAATCTTTAGCCATTAAACCACAAATAGCCTCCTTTTTTATATAAAAAAAAGAATTACTTCTTATACTTAATAGATACAGATAATAAAAGGATTTAACATGACAAAAAAACTACTACTTGTGACAGCCCTATTAAGCACAAATTTATTACATGCTGAACATTCAAAAGCAGATATAAAATTAGAACATAACAAACATGCCCATACGGTACACTGGAGTTATGAAGGTGAAGGAGCGCCTGAACATTGGGCGCAAATAGATAAACGTTACTTTATGTGTAAAGAAGGTAACAATCAATCTCCTATCAATCTTACACACTTTACAGAATCTGAACTTCCAGCCATTCAATTTGATTATCATCTTATTTCTACAGAGATTTTAGACAATGGTCATACAGAACAAGTAAATGTAAAAAAAGGGAGTAGTATTACTGTAGATGACATTCAATTTGATTTAAAACAATTCCACTTTCATACACCAAGTGAAAATAATATTAATGGTAACTCTTTTCCATTAGAAGCACATTTTGTACACGCAAGTAAAAATGGTGAATTAGCAGTGGTCGCAGTGATGTTTAAAGAAGGTAAAGCCAATGCCGCACTTACAGAACTTTGGGCTCAAATGCCAGAAAAAGTTGGAGAGCATCATACAATAGATGCCAAACACCTTGATGCACTTTTACCAAAAAACAGAGACTATTATAGATTTAATGGTTCACTTACAACACCCCCTTGTACAGAAGGTGTGAGATGGTTAGTGATGAAAAATTCAGTCACTCTTTCTAAAGCACAAATTGAAAAGTTTGCCAAAATCATGCACTTACATAACAATAGACCTATCCAAGCTACCAATGCAAGAATGATTTTAAAGTAATTATCTCTTCACTAAAAACACACCACTTTCCACATGTTCCGTATGTGGAAACTGGTCATACATGGCAGCTTCTTTAACCTCATGCGTCTTTGTAAGTGTTTCCAAATCTCTAGCTAAAGTCTCAGGATTACAAGAGATATAAATGATATTTTCTATATTTGAAATAAGTTCTATTGTACCTTCGTCCAATCCTGCACGTGGTGGGTCAACCAAAACAGTAGAGAAGTTGTAAGATTTTAAGTCAATGTCTTTAAGCCTAGAAAATGCTCTTACTCCATTTAACGCCTCTGTCATCTCTTCTGAAGCCAATCTAGCAAAGGTAATATTAGTGACATTATTGAGCTCACAATTTTCTAATGCAGCATGAATAGAACGTTTAGATATTTCTGTAGCCAAAACTTTATCAAAATAGTGTGAAAGAGGCAAGGTAAAATTACCTAGCCCACAGTAGGACTCGAGAAAGTCTCCATGTCCTACTTTTTTGGCTTGGGTGATTGCCCACTCTATCATCTTTACATTGACTACTGGATTGGGCTGAGTAAAACCACTTTCATACTGAACATAGGTAAAAGTTTTAGTATCAATGTCTAGTTTTTCTGTGACAAACTCATCGGAGAGTATCACCTTTTGTTTACGGCTTCGCCCCATCACTTTACACTGAAGTTCAGACTCTAAGACTTTAGCTTCCTCACTCCAAATGTCATCTAATTTTCTATGGTAAAGCAAAGTTACTAAACACTCATCTGTTGTTGTGGCTAAGAACTCTACTGCAAAAAGTTTCTTTTTGAGTACATCTTGTGAATGATTGATTTTATCCAATAATTTCCACATACGTTTTTCTATAGGTTTAATAACCTTGGGGCATTCTTCTATATTAATAGCACCATTTTTTGTGATATTTCCCATAGCATAATCACACCTATCACCCTCATGCCAAATCCGAAACTCAGCCCTCGCTCTATAGTGAGAAAGAGGCGAATCAAATACTTCTAAAGTACCTTCGAAAAATGCTGAAAGTAACCCAGTAACTCTTTGTTCTTTCTTTGCAAGCTGTTGCTTGTAGTCTAATGCATGTAGCCCACAAGAACCACAAAAACCAAAATGTTTACACGTCACATTTACACCTTTAATTTCAATTAGATATAATCACATCATAAAATAATAATCTAATTCTATCTAAAAGGTGTAAAAAATGTCTATAAGTGTTGTAATACTCGCAGCAGGTCAAGGTACAAGAATGAAATCTACCACTCCAAAGGTACTTCATGAAATCTCTGGAAAATCTATGCTCTTTCATGCCATTGATGCGGCACAAAAAATCTCAAACGATATTACGGTAGTTTTGTATCATCAAGCTGCACGTATCCAAGCCCAAATAGAGGCACAGTATAAAGGTATACGTTTCCATATGCAAGATGCAGAAAAGTTTCCTGGAACAGGTGGTGCGATGAAGGGTGTTTCAGTAAAGCATACCAAAGCACTCATCCTTAATGGAGATATGCCTTTAGTCACAATGGGTGCATTAGAATCACTTATGCAAGGTGATGCCGATATTAATATGTCTGTTATTAAGCTTGATGACCCCTCTGGTTATGGGCGTGTTGTCATTCTAAATAATCTTGTACATGAGATTGTAGAAGAGAAAGATTGTATTCCTGCACAAAAAGAGATACAAACAGTCAATGCTGGTGTATATTGTGTTAAAAAAGAATTACTCGATAGCTATATTCCCGCACTGAACAATGACAATGCACAAAAAGAGTACTACCTGACTGACATTATTAAAATGGCTGTAGAAGATGGGAAAGTCATCCACCCTGTTATAGTAGAAGAAGAAGAATTTAAAGGAGTGAACTCTAAACTTGACCTAGCTCACGCTGAAGAGATACTACAACGTCGTATCAAAACAGAATGGATGAAAGCTGGGGTAACTATGCGTTTACCTGAGACTATCTACATTGATTCTCGTGCAACATTTGAAGGTGAATGTATCTTAGAAAATGGTGTAAGTATTCAAGGTGCTTCACATATCATTACTTCTCACATCAAAACAAATTCTGTGATAGAAGATTCACATATAGAAAACTCAGATGTAGGGCCTATGGGGCGTATACGTCCAAGTTCTAAGATTATAGATACACATATTGGTAACTTTGTTGAAGTTAAAAAATCTACCCTTACAGGGGTCAAAGCAGGACATCTTTCTTACATTGGTGATGCAACCATAGAAGAAGGCTCTAACATTGGTGCGGGTGTGATTACTTGTAATTATGATGGAAAAAAGAAATACCAAACCAAAATTGGTAAAAATGTATTTGTTGGTTCAGATACACAACTTGTTGCACCAGTGACAATCGAAGATGACGTAATGATTGCAGCAGGAACAACAGTCAATAAAGATGTAGAAAAAGGAAGCCTTGCTATTTCAAGAACTGAATTAAAACATATAAAAGACTTCTTCTATAAGTTTTTCAAAGAGTCATAGTATGCAAGTAAACTTAGCTGGTAAATCTGTTTTACTTGGGGTAACAGGAAGTATTTCTGCCTACAAGGCATGTGACTTGGCACGTCTATTTATTAAGGCTGGTGCCCAAGTACATATTGTAATGACAGTCTCTGCAGAGCGTTTTGTTTCAGCACTTACCTTTGAAGCACTCACACGTAACGCTGTCCTTACTGAAAATAGTGAATCATGGAGTTCGGAGCTCAATCACATTGACATAGGTAAAAAATGTGATGTATTTATTGTTGCTCCTGCTACAGCAAATACACTCAATAAACTCTCTAAGGGTATTGCCGATAATATCTTAACACAAACAGCTCTTGCTTTTAAAGGAGAAATGTTAGTTGCCCCTGCAGCCAATACTCAAATGCTTGCCAACCACTACACCACAGGAAGCCTTAAAATGCTTGGTGTCAATGACTATACTATCATTAACCCTCAAGAGAAACTTCTAGCTTGTGGAGATGTAGGAAATGGTGCATTAGCAGAACCAAGTGAAATATTTTTTGAAGTTGCCAAAACACTCTTAAAAGAAGAATTTTGGGAAGATAGACGCATTGTAGTTACTGGTGGAGGGACCAGAGAAAAGATAGATGAAGTACGTTACATCTCTAATTTCTCTTCAGGAAAAATGGCAAAGGCACTTTGTCTCTCTTTGTACCTTAAAGGTGCTGATGTTTGTTACATCACCACCATGGGAAATGAAGGCTTACCTACAGGCATCTACACCATAGACACAGAAGATGCGCAAGAGATGTTTGACTATACCCAAGATGCCATACGCGTATCAAAAAAAGGCAAAATGTCAAAACCCTCTATGAACGCAAGTGACCGTCACCTCATACAAAAAGAACCTTATCTCTTTATGGTAGCCGCGGTAGCAGACTTTACTCCCAAATTTCCTCAAGATGGGAAACTAAAAAAGTCAATGATTGGAGAGTCATGGGACATAGAGCTTAAACAAAGTACTGACATACTTTCAAGCTTAGATAAAACTGACATTAAAACCGTAGCCTTTAAAGCAGAAATGGACACACAAGAAGGACTTAACAATGCAGTGAAGCTTCTTATGCAAAAACGTGTTGATGCGGTATGTTATAACCTTCTTAAAGATGCCACAAGTTTTGGAGGAGATGAAAATGAAATTACTTTTATCACTAAAGAAGAACAAGTCGATTTAGGAAGAGCCGATAAACTTACCCTCTCTGCAAAAATCTTAGCCCAAGCGAAGAAACTAAGCAATGACTGAGTCACCTCTCAAACATCTAGCTATTATCATGGATGGTAATGGTAGATGGGCAAAGGAACGTGGACTAAAACGTACCAAAGGGCATGAAGTTGGTGCAGAAAGTATCCGTGATATTACCACCTACTGTGCCGCACATGAGACTATAGAGACTGCAACTTTTTATGCTTTTTCTACAGAAAATTGGAAACGTCCAAAACTTGAAGTAGAATTTCTTATGAAACTTCTTGAAAAGTACTTAAAAAATGAACTTAGCACCTATCAAGAAAATGGTATTTGTTTTCAAGCTATTGGTAACATTGAAGCATTTTCAAAACCTTTACAAGCACGTATAAAAGAGACTGAGTTACGCACAAAAGACAATACTAACCTCACCCAAGTACTTGCACTCAACTATGGTGGACGCGCAGAAATTGTCTCCTCTGTCAATACACTACTGTCACAAGGAAAAACCTCTATAACAGAAGAAGATATTTCCACACATTTACAGACACCCTATAGTGACATTGACTTACTTGTTCGTACTTCTGGAGAAGAAAGACTTTCTAACTTTTTATTGTGGCAGTTAAGTTACTCAGAGTTTTATTTTTCCCCTATACTGTGGCCTGACTTTAATGCCAAAGAATTGGATAAAATTATACGCAACTATAGCACACGCACACGACGCTTTGGAGGTGTAAAATGATAGAAACAACACTTGGCTTATTGGTTTTTATTTTTGGAATTATGATAGGTTCCTTTCTCAATGTAGTGATTTACCGCATCCCAAAAGATGAGAGTATTGCTTTTCCTGCTTCAAAGTGTCAAAGCTGTCAAACCCCTTTAAAGTGGTACCACAATATCCCTATTTTTTCTTGGCTCTTCTTAGGTGGCAAATGTGCATTTTGTAAAGACCCTATAGCCAAACAGTACCCCATAGTAGAGTTTGTTACGGGTGTTATCTTTGTTATACTTTTTTTTAAAGTAGGCATGGTTTGGTACTTTCCATTTGTGGCTGCAACTTTTGCAGCATTGTTTGCATTGGTGATGATAGATTTTAAATATATGGCTGTGCCAGACTCAGTCAATTTTGCAGCCCTTGCCTTTGCGCTAGTTCAACCTGACTTTTTACAAGCACTTATGTATGCTGTCATTGCAGCTGGAGGTCTTTACCTCATAGGCTTACTCTCATCCCTCCTTGCTAGAAAACAAGCTATGGGAGGAGCAGATGTAATAGTAGCTGGAACTATGGGAGCACTTTTAGGCTTCCCTAACTTCTTCGTAGCTATCTTTCTCTCTGCCATTTTAGCCATGATACCTGCTATGATATGGAGAGATAAGGGTGTACCTTTTGTACCATTTCTTGCCTTAGCTACATTCATCGTCTATCTTTATGATACACAAGCAACACAACTTCTGGAAACGCTTATCTATGGTTAATGTAAAAGGGTATATATCGTCAAATTTCACGAAAGCATTTTTGACAATATTTCTACCTTTTTTTCTTATTATTTCGCTGGTTTATTTGGTGAAGATTTCATCACTCACATCTCAAATACAAATTACATTTGCTGAACTACTTACACTCTATTCTTATTCTATACCAAATATTATTTTTTATACACTACCACTCTCTTTTATCGCTGCCCTTGCAAATGTACTTTTAAAACTTTCACAAGATAATGAACTCATCGCTCTTTATGCACTGGGGCTAAAAGCAAAAAAAGTACTACACTCTTTACTTTTATTGGGGTTACTCTTTTCTCTACTCTTAGCTACCATCTCTTTTTTAGCAATGCCTCTAAGTAAACAACTCTATAAAGAGTTTACAAGTTCTAAAAAAGCCGAAGCTAAAATTAATATAGTTGCAGGAAAACTAGGACAGAAGTTTGGAGACTATTACATTTATGTAAAAGCAAATAAAAAAGATGCTTTTCAAGATATTGTCATCTATAACCGTACAAAAAAAGACGAGGAACAGTTTTTCTCTTCACAGGAAGGAAGACTCAATAAAACAGATGGTATCACCTCGTTAGAACTTAATGATGGCTATGGGTACACCTACACAAAAGATAAACTACAGCAAGCCCAGTACAAAAGATTGGAAGTATTCGATACTGCCAAAAATGAAAGCTTTCATTTTGAGGATATTGTAGCCCACTGGAGTAAAGCACAAACCAATATAAAAATGTTACATCGTGTACTCTTTTTTATATTTGTAAGCCTCATTCCTCTACTTTCGGTCTATCTTGTTGCTGCCTTTACTATGATAAACCCTCGCTATCAGTCGAATCGCTCTTTTCTAGTCATATTTCTCACAACTTTGGGGCTTTACATGACAGCTTCTTCTTTAGAGAAATGGGGAACATTTACTATACTGGGTATCACTGTTATCATTATTTTCTTCTTAGGTAGGCAACTTTTTCATATCCGTGTTGCAAAGTATTTTTAATGTCACGTGTCAAAGCTGTCATATCCTATGATGGAAGTGCCTACTACGGCTTTCAAAGACAAAAAAGCACCCAAAAAACCATCACCTATGACATAGAACAAGCCCTATCATCACTGCAAATACATAGTGACATCGTAGGTTCTGGACGTACTGATGCTGGTGTTCATGCCACAGGACAAGTCATACATTTTGACATACCTGAGTATTGGGATGACTTAAAAAAACTTACCCTTAACCTTAACAGAAAACTTACATCCATACGCTTTAAGCATATTGCTTTTGTCTCTGCTGACTTTCATTCACGATTTCATGCAAAAAAGCGTCTATACCGTTATGTCTTTAAAAGCAAACAACCCTCAATTTTTGAAAAAAAATTCATCTCTCATTATACACCATTTGATACGCAATTATTAACAGAGTCACTCAGGATTTTTGAGGGAAAGCATGATTTTGACTTTTTCCGTAAAACAGGTACAGATACCCATACAAGTATAAGAGAAATCTATAAGGCACAGTATATTCAACAGGGAGATTATCATATCATCTACTTCCAAGCCAATAGCTTTTTACGTTCCCAAGTACGTATGATGGTAGATGCAGCTATGCAACACGCCCAAAATAAAATCAACCTCATGCAATTACAAGAACAGTTAGATTGTCAAATCAAATACACTAGCAAACTTGCACCCCCAGAGGGATTGTATTTAGCTAAAATCTTATACTAAGATTTCTTTTATTCCCATAGATGTTAACGTCATGTCTAAAATATCTGCACAGCATTCTTTATCACTTTCTATACTATCAATTAGTATGTATGGTTTTGCCCCACTATCTCTAATAATATCAGCTATCATACATTCCATACCATCTAACGATTCTCTTCCATAAATCACAAAAGAATATTGTGTATCTTCAACTCTATCCAACAATATATGTTCATCACCTACTGTATCGACACTATAACCTAAGTTTTTTAACTTACTTGCATAGATATTAATAATCAATGGATGGGAATGATATAACAATATATCTACTTTTCTTTCTATCTCTTTATTATCTTTTTCTATATTTCCATTTTCTTCAAGTACTTTATCCGTATCTATCTTAACTCTATTTACTTCTCTACTAACTTCAACTGATACAGTTTCTACTCTATGTATTTTTTCATCATTAGGTAGATTGCGAGGGAAATACTCCTTCAGAAGCAGACTTATTTTTTCTAAATCAAAAGGTTTTGAAAGATAATTATCCATACCTTCATTAATATATTTTTCTCTATCTCCAGCTAAAGCATTGGCTGTAAGAGCAATAATTGGGATATGGTGTTTACGTTGTTTTTCTTCATAGTCTAATATTTCTCTTGTAGATTCAATCCCCCCCATCACAGGCATTTGGATATCCATAAAAATCACATCATAATTATTTTCTTTGCGCATTTGCAATGCTTCAAATCCATTATTTACAAGTGTCACAATAATACCAAAACCTTGAAGTACACTTTGAATCAATTTTTGGTTAATAAGATTATCTTCAGCAACCAGCGCATGTATATTATTAAATTGTATATATCCTTCATCTACATTGGCTTTTTGGGGTACACTTTTTGAAGTCACATTGAAAAGTTCAAAAGATGATACAACTTTTGTAAAATTCATTGGTTGATACACAATTTTATCTATTTGATCTTCCATATTAATCAATTGTGTTTTTAAGCTTCCAGTTGTCATCAATACAGTTTTTACATCCAATGCTAAATAGCTATCAAGTTCATTATCTAGCTTGCAATATCTATGATTTATAAAAAGTAAATCAGGTAATTTATCACTGTCAATATCTAACAATTCATTTTCTTCATAAACAGTAAATCTACTACCAAGATAGTCAGTGTAATGTTTTAAATTCTCTTGCATAGTGATATCTATATCTTTATTGGGAACCAAATATCCAATATTTATATTAGGTTTTTTTATCTTTATTCGTTCAATATTTTTATCTACTTTATCTAAACTTAAAGTAAAAAAGAAAGTCGATCCTTCTCCTTTTTTACTCGAAATCTCCAATTGACCACCCATCACAGAAACAAATTTAGAAGAAATAGCTAATCCTAATCCAGTACCTCCAAACTTCCTACTTGTACTCGCATCTGCTTGGGAAAACTCATTAAAAATTTTATTCTGTTGTTCTTTTGTAATACCAATACCTGTATCTGTAAACATAAATTTTAATGTACTTGTTGTCTTTGTTTCTTCTATCATCACAATCGAAATATCTACACTACCATTCATATCTGTGAACTTAATAGCATTGCTTAACAGGTTTGTAAGTATTTGTGATATTTTAGTAGAATCACCCATTAGAGCAGTAGGAATATTTGGATCAATATATACACCCAATGCTATATTTTTTTCTGATGCCCTTGCTCCATATGTTTCAACTGTTGATTCAAATTCTTCCAATGGATCAAATGATATATATTCCAATTCAATTTGATTTGCCCTTATTTTAGAGAAATCTAAAATATCATTCACAATAGATAAGAGGTTATCTGAACTATGTTCAATTATTGATATAAATTCTTCTTGCTCACTAGAAATTTCTGTATTCTTTAAGAGTTGGGTAAATCCTACAACACCATTGAGGGGAGTACGTATCTCATGTGACATATTTGCAAGAAATAAATCTTTGGCTTCATTTGCTTCACGAATAGTATCTGCAAGAAACTTATAAATTTTATTTGTCTCACGGTTATCCACAAGATACTTTAATTCTTTTTGTTGTTCTAAATTTAAAACAGACTCTATATCTTTCAATGTATCTTCAAATAGTTGTTTGTCTTTATTTATATTATAATAAATCACGGTTAAAATTAAAAGTAATATTAGACTTAACAAGAATCCAAGTGCATATTTTGTTAAGATATTTTTTTTCATTTCAATACTATTATCTAAAGATTTTTTAATGGCATTAATCAATATCTCTTGTCCAGAAATTATCATTTTAGACTTCACTGAATTTATAGATAACCATTCCTTTGCACTAAGTGTATATTCTCCAGTTACTGCTGAAGTAAATATACCTACACGTTCTTTTAAAGCAATACTTTCAAATTTATTTTCTTTAAAAATATCCTTTAATGATGAAACAATTTTTTTATCATCTATTGTCTTAAACTGTGGCACTAGTTGCTTAGACATAAGGGTATCCCAAGCTTTAAAGTCTTCATTACTCATTTGTTTTTCATCATTAATGAAAAAAGAAATCATTGCATTTTCTAATGCGATATTTTCTCTTAACTTCAATAAGTTCATATAAACTTCTTTATATGTTTGCCTTTCACTAGAAGTTTCATCCCTTGTAATTGTTTCTATCCCTCCTACTATTGACATAACAATATTCTTATGATAGAAATCAAAGAAAATATTTTCATAATCATCATTTAAAGTATCTATTTTAGTACGTACAAACTTTAAATTTTTCACTATAAAGTCTGCTCTTTTTCTATAACTTTTCAATGTACCATTAGCAGATATATCAGTGGCAAATTCACTCCATATATCATCAACATTCACTCTGGAAACTTCTACTTTCTTAAAATTACTTTTTTCCTTACTTCCCATATAAATTGCACTATCTATTCTTTCTTTGGCTACTGACTTTAAAATCATATCTGACTTAACTATAAAATCCATATCCTTGATGTTTTTTTCTGTTTTTATGTAGTCACTATAACTATTAAATGTATAATATCCAAAAGCACTAGCCATTAATATTACAAAAAAGATTAGTGTAAGAAAAATATTCTTATTATTTATAATTTTCATTATTATACCTTATTGATTTTTACGATGATAAACTACTAAGTTATCAACTATTTGTTCTAAATAATTCATAGAAATAAAAATAATATTTGGTATAAAAACTTTTTTTTCATCTTTAATAAAAAATATTTTATTTGCTTGCCATATTTTAAACATATTCTTTTTTAATTTTTCTATTTCTGTTGGATACGTATACATATTAATTTTTACAAAATTTTCTTCAAGTTCAACAATAGCATCTTTCATCTGTTCATTATTCTCTATTGTATCAAATCCTAAATTTTTTGCAAAATAATATTTTGTAATTCTTGATAAAAGATATTCTGCTTTTTTTATAATAGCTAACATTTTCTCTTCATCAGTAAAATCATATTTATGCGCAGAGACCATAGAATGTCCTCCTTCTAGGAGTGTTTCACTATAGTCGAGCATTAAAGAACTTTGTTCTTTATCAATTTTATTTTTTAATATCTCTGATATTTCATCTTTACCATAAGCAAGATAGTCAAGTAAATCTTTAGTATCACTATTTTTTGTGGTACGTGCAATCATTTTAAGATCTTCATTTAATTGAGTAAGTGACTCTTTAAGTTTATCTTCTAGTAGCGTATTTTCAGGATTAGTAGCTAAGAATAAATAATCTTTTACCATCTTTTGACTGATATATATAATGTCCTCAGAAGACTCTATTACTTGAATATCACTTCTTGTAGCAATAATTTTTTTATCTACATTTGATGTAAATATTATATTATCTAAAGCTACGTCATCCAATGTATTATTTGTATCTGCTAACTCTTCTGCAAATACTATACCCATACATAATAAAGATATATATATTATTCTTTTCACTATCAATCCTTATTTATACAAGTCTGTATACATTGCTGTAATTTCATTCATCTTTTTTGTTATTTTATCTGTAGTGTTAAATACAATAAGAGGTAACCCACCTTTTTCAATATTTAGATAAAATTTATAGACTACCTTCCATAAACGTGCAATATCATTAAGTTTACGATTGAGTTCTGGTGTATTGGTTTTATTTTCCATCAAAGTTTTTTGTGCAGCTGTAAAAACCTTAACTGCATTTTGCATTTGTTCTACTGTATTTTTATCTTTAATACCTGATTGATATGCAATATAATATTTTGCTATACGCTGTGCCAATACACTCTGTCTTGATGCAATTACTGCCATATTAGATTCATCAATATTTAATGTCTCTTTTAATGTTGAGACAACATATTCACTTCCCTCTAGCATAGACTCACTTAAGTCTAGAATTAATTGTGCATTATCAAGATTATATGCTTCTTGTGACACTTCTTTAAATTCTTCACTACTCATATCCACAAAAGATAAAAGATTGATAATCTCTTCATCGTTAATTGATTCGACTAATTGTTTTTGTATATCAGATAATACAAGTAAAGATTTATCAAACTGTCTACTTGCTTTACTTAATGCCACTCTATTTCCAATATAAAGATAATCTTTGGCTAAACGTTGTGAGATCATTTTTTGTGTTGATGCCAAGTTTAATAACTTAACAGTATCTTTTATCGCTAAATTATTTGCTTCATCTGCATGAGAGTTTGTAACCATTACTAGCACAGTTATGCTAGATAAAATCACTTTTATATATTTTTTCATTATTATTTTCCTTTACTTTTAATATATAGTGCTGTTATTTTTTGAATTTCCGCATGTATTTTTCCTGTCTTACTATAAATAAGAGTTGGTATAAATTTTGTTTTTGATCTATTCATAATTTCAAAAAACTTAAATCCACGCATCACTTTTTTAACCATTTTTTTATTTTTACTTGTTGTTAAGGGACTATCTAACATTTTATAAAGCGTATTGTTAAAGAAAGTGATACTTTCTCTCATTTTAAAGTCAAATTTTGGGTCATTGACACCCCAAGTTTTCATCATATACAACGCAGCCATTCTTTCAACGATAACTCCTTGGTATCCAGAAAGATTAATTATTTTATTATTTCCTTCTGAAGAATCAGATAATAATAACTTCATTAATCCACTCATTTTTGCTAAGATTTTATCTGTTTTCTTTTGTAATTCACCCACTTTATTCTTTTTAGGTATTTTTTTAAAAATTTTATTTACAGGTTCCCATATTTTTCTTACTTCTTTTAAATATACCAATGCATCTGGTTTATTTGAAAGATAAGCTTCAAGTTCACTCAGTTCTTCTTCATAATTTAACAAATGCTTTTTCAATTTCTCTTTAGAATTCTTAAAACGATTTTTCATTCCAAAAAATGCGTACTCTTTAAGTATTTGTTGTGTTAAAACTTTTTGATGATTCACTGCATCAATCGCCCATCTAGCATCTTTAGTCTCTTTTGCTTGTAAAACTAAAGTAAACAGCGCTATTATCGTTAAAATTTTTATTATATTTTTTATCATCTATTTTCCTATTTAGGTATTTTGGGTAATGAAATATCTGGTTTTCTACCCTCTAATGATTTAAAAAATGTTATCAAATCATCAATCTCTGTATCTTCAATGCCCGTAACACTCAATTGAATTCTTGACATTTCTTTAATAGCATCTTTAAGTTCTACTACTGTTCCATTATGAAAATATGGAGAGTTTAATGTAACATTACGGAGTGATGGTACTTTTACTAAACCATTTTTATCACCTTTAAAATCACCTATATCTTTAAATTTAAATTCATCTGCTATGGCGAAAGGTTGCATACTACCACCTATGGCTACACCAGTATGACAGTTAATACATCCTCTATCTATAAAAGTAGCAAGACCTTTCTTTTCAGCTTTACTCAATGCATCTTTCTTGCCATTTAAATAATCATCAAAACGAGAAGGTGTAATTAACGTACGTTCAAAAACAGCAATAGCACTTGCAATTTTTTTAAAGGTTATTTTCACATCTTTACCATATGCTTTTTTAAATGCTTCAACATACTCAGGGACAGCATTAATACGTTCTTCTGCCAACTTAGCTGTCATACCCATTTCAAAAGGTGCAAGCATCGGTCCCATTGCCTGATCTTCCAAATTTGGACTACGCCCATCCCAAAACTGTCTTTTGAATAATGCTGAATTATAGATTGTTGGACTGTTCAAATGATGAGGATTTTTTTGTCCTCCTATTCCTACAGCAACAGACAAACCATCTGCACCTCCCTTTGCTAAATCATGGCAGCTTGCACAACTTACCGTCTGATCTTTCGATAATCTTGTATCAAAAAATAATTGTTTTCCCAGCTTCACTCGTTTTGCAGTAATTACCTTTTTAGGGTCAATTAATTTATGTAACTCCACTTTATCAGTAGGGATTGCCTTTAAGCCTGCTCTTTTTACACTTTTTAACAAGCTATCATCTATTGGTACTGCACATGCCATTACTGAAAACAACAATACTCCGCATACTATTTTGTTCATTGAAATCCTTAACTATGATTATTTTAGTTAAAACAATATCAAAAAAATGTCAGAAAATGTCAAAATAAGTCAACTTAATAAGCAAACTCCATCCTTTTATTTATACTAATTGGTTAAAATACTTAATATGAAATATTTATTTATGCTTTTATTATCTCTCTCATCTTATGCAGACTTAAACATAGAACAAGTTTATCTCAAAAATGCCTGCAACTCTTGTCATGGTATGTACGGAGAAGGCACAGGTGCTAGCCCTAGACTTCAGGGGGTGAGAGAAGAGATCTTGTTAAGAAGACTCAAAGACTTGCAAGAAGGTAAAACACGTACTGCCTTTGGTACGATTATGATTTCTTTTGCCAAATCTTTAGATGAAAACCAAACCATACAAATGGCAAAATAT
>Ga0256844_10000524_pt1 | contig 14802 bp, 9 predicted proteins | sample MusselsmetaG_FD_189100 | JGI IMG/M metagenome (GOLD analysis project Ga0256844, IMG submission 189100) | Mussel associated microbial communities from hydrothermal vent at the East Pacific Rise, Pacific Ocean - Mussels | ecosystem: Host-associated > Mollusca > Shell > Unclassified ... | reverse complement strand
TAACATTACGCACTTCATACGAGAATGATTCACTACGTAAGGCCGTCATAATCAAATAAGACCAATCTTCCTGTGTTAGTTGCTCTTTATTACGAAGGGATTGTTCCTCATCCTTGCAGATATTACGACTCTTTTCGCTCAATTGCTTACGTGCTTTTTCTATAAAGTCTTGACATTTTTCATGTGCATTAAAGTGATACATACCCTGATTAATAAGCATTGTCTCTTTATCAATGTTCTGCGCCTCTAAAAACGAAATGAAGGTCTCAGTTACCTCTTGTTTCACTTTGCAGGCTTGAAGTTCTCCGGTACCCGGCATCAACAATGTTAAACGATTGTTATCTATCTTTGCCACAATACGATGCACCACCACAGCACTTTTTTCGATCATGATAGAGGCTAATGAGATAAAAAGATCTTCTTGTTGTTCAGCTTTAATACTTTTAGCATTTACTATAAGCTCCATCACAATAATAACACCTCCATCAAACTCACTGTTTTCCATACACTCTTCATTACACTTCAACATAAGGTAGTGTTCATTATAAAGTTTAGGAAGTTTTTCAGTGTAAAGAAGCCTATGATTTTGCTGTACCACTTTAGCATTGGCTTTAAAGTTGGTCTCTATCTTTTTTACCAAGGTGTTCATACTCAAAACAATCTCTTTAAACTCTGTTGTATAGGGGAGTTGTTCTTGATATCTAAACTCATTACGACTGATAGCTTCAGCTTGTTCACGTAAGTTACGTAAGGGCTTTAATAGTGTGTATAAAAGAACATATAAAAGTAAAAGGCTTAAAAGCATAAATAGACCAAATAGATAAAGAAGATTAAGAAACGAGTTATACAAATAAACATAACTTGGTGCTGCATCACTCTCAACTGTGAGTGTGCCTATAACCATCCATCCAGAAGAGACTTGCGCTGAGGCAGCAGGTACGTCTATGTTTATGACATTACTGAACCACGTGGGCACTGCAGGTGAACAAACGGAGACCAAACGCTCAAAAATAACATCATCTTGCATATTTTCCAAAATAATAGCGCGGTAGTGCCCTGTGTCAAAGTTAGCATTAATCATGGTTGAGAGTATGGCTTCATCACCTTTGGCTGAGGCCAATGAGAGACTTAGTGAAGCTGCTGTGTTTTCTGCATTTCTGAAAAGTTGTTGTTTGGTCTCTGTAATACTTGCGTTAAATTTCAACACGCTCACTGTAGAGAGAATAACTAATAGAAGAAGAGAGAGTAGTAGTGCTAACTGTTTGTAGAGAGTCATATTTTATTCCTTTGTATATTTGCTAAGAGGATGTCCCACTGTTTATAACTCTTTGATTGGGATACTTTTTTTCCATAACCTGACTTCTGAGCGATATAGAGGTTATCACCATTAAAATTGTAAACAGGGATCAGGTCTGTACGTTCAGATGCTGGAAAAATCTTGTAGTTAAAGTTATCTAGAACAAGAGGGATGGCATTAGGATTAGGAAAATAGGTTAAAACCATGTGAGGTTGCTTAAACTTTCTAGACTTAACATACGTAAAGTAAAGCTTTTTAGTATCTACCCCTAGAAACTTCAATGCAAAGTATTTGGCAATAACATAGTCTTCACAATCACCATGGTCTCTACCAAGAAACTCTATAGGCGTGGCCCAATAATCTTTAACACCATAGTTTTTAGCATCATTTCTATAACGCACATTGTTGTAAAAATCATTAACTAGACGAAGCTGTTCTAGCTCACTCACACCTTTGGCCTCTGCAAGCACCTTATTCAGGTAGACAAAACGGTTTTTAGCAAAAGGACCATACTTCGTTTCGATCTTAGTAATCAAAAGCTCACTAACATAGGGGTCAGCCAAAACAAGTGCAACAAAAAAAAGAACAAAAGCAACTTTTTTCAGCACGAACTCCCCTATATCTACAATTTTTACTGATTATATCAAATAAATTTACGAAGCACTTATACATTTACACTATTAAATTTTAGATTTAGTGAAGATGAGTATTGATACAAGTAGTACCTTTGTACAATAGACGTATATTCTTTATTTGAGTAAAATAATCTCAATCTATATAATTAACAAGGATTATTATGTCAAATAGCATTGGAAAAATTGAACAATTGACGGGAAAAGCAAATATAGTCTCACCAGATGGAAAATCTTCACCTGCTGTTGCAGGTATGCCCATATCAGCAGACTCTGTTGTCACTACCGAAGCTGGTTCTGCCATGATGATCCGTTTTAGTGATGGAACAACCATGAACATTGGTGCAGATGAGTTTGTTCTTATCGACAAGACTGTTTCTGACAGTGAGGAGCTAGCGGTCGATGAGACTCAAGCAGAAGTAGACGCACTTAAAGCCATCTTAGCAGAGAGTCCAGACCTCTCTGTCTTTGAAGAGACTGCTTCCGGTGAAGAGGTAGCAGTAGGTGGATCATCTCTTATTATTGATAGTATTGAAAAGCATAATGACAACAGTGCTACTTCTGGTTCTAGTTCACTTGATCAATTTTCATCTAACAAGCGCTCAACTACACAGGAAGAAGATGATCGTTTTGGACTTGTTACGGATAGAGACAATCCATCAATAACAGTTAATTCTTTCATTAACATCTCAAATCCTACCATCAACGGAACAGTGGATGATTCGAGTGCAATTATTGTTGTGGTTATTGAAGGACAAGATCATACAGCTATTAATAATGGTGATGGTTCATGGACACTTCCAAACACAGACCTTCCACAAGGGGATAAAAAGATCACGGTTATTGCAACAGATCCAAATGGTAATGACACAACAGAAACAATCGTTATTAATATCGACACAATTCCACCTAAGCTAACTATTGACTCTCTCAACACCAATGATAGTACACCTATAATCACAGGGACAACGGACAAAGATTCTGATGTCAAAATCATTGTCACTATAGATGCTAAAGAGCATACTGCGACCAATAACGGTGATGGTACGTGGTCTCTTCCAATTACAGATCCTCTTGACGAAGGGAATACAGTTGTCTCTGTAATCGCAACAGATCCAGCTGGTAATGACACAACTGAAACTAAAACGATCATAGTCGATACACAGTTTGGCGATAATGGTAATGGTAACTCTGACAACATACCAACCGTAACGATTACTGAAGACACAAACCAGGATGGTGTTATCAATGCTACTGAGCTTGATGGCAAGATCGATGTCAATATTAAGATACCTTCTGAAGCTGTCATTGGTGATTCAATCTCTATTACAGATGGAACTACGGCAAAAGTCATTGTCATCGATGCCACACTCATCACTGCTGGTTCTGTGGATACGAGTTTTGATGCTCCGGCTCAAGACGGAACTATTACAGTAACGGCCACCGTCACTGATACAAATGGTAATACAATTAGTGATGAGCAAACTGTCACTTTAGATACGCAGTATGGTGACACAGGTGATAATAATGCTGACAATACACCAAGAGTAACAATTACTGAAGACACAAACCAGGATGGTGTTATCAATGCTACTGAGCTTGATGGCAAGATCGATGTCAATATTAAAATACCTTCTGAAGCTGTCATTGGTGACATCGTTTATGTTAGTGATGGAACTACTATTAATATCATTACAATAGACGATACGCTTATTGATACAGGTACTATAGATACTAATTTTGATGCTCCAACAGAAGATGGAACGATTACAATTACTGCTACCGTTACTGATACAAATGGTAATACAGTGAGTGATAAACAAACTGTTACTATTGATACTCAGTATGGTAATACTGGTGATAACAATGCTAATAATACACCTACTGTTACGATCCTTACCGATACAAATAATGACGGATTTATCAACGCAACTGAACTCAACGGTTCAACTACACTTGATGTAGAAATTAAAATACCTGAAGAAGCAGTAGTAAATGATGTTGTCTCTATAACTGATGGAAAAAGTACAACAACTATTACGATTACTGATACTCTTATCACTGCGGGATCTGTTGTGACAACTTTTGATGTACCAGCTGAAGGTGAAAATATAACTGTAACAGCTACTGTCACAGATATAGATGGAAATACTGTAACATCAAATGATAGTGTTATTATTGATACTATTGCAGACAATGGTGATGGAGTCACACCTGCTACACTCACTATGGACCCTATTAGCGGTAATAATGTTATTAATGCTCAAGAAAGTGGTAACCTACTTACCATTACAGGAAGTTCAAATGTTATTGGTGCAAAAGTATCATTTACAATGAATGGTGGAGAATTCAATACTACTACAGTACAAGACGATGGAACATACAGTATTACTATAGACACAACAACAATAGCGTCATATGACGATGACACCTATACGGTACAGGCTAATATTGTTACAGATACTGCTGGAAATATTGTCTACTCTGACCCACAGGATGTTCTTCTTGATACTACGTTTGCCAATATTACAATTGATGCCATGACTAATGACAATGGCAATACTAATGACTTTATCACTTCTGACACCAGTTCAAACATCATCAGTGGTACTTACGAATCAGAGTCAGGTAATAATACTCTAGTCATAAAAATTGATAGTAATGTCTATGACACATCAAACGGTCTTACTTTAGATACGGATGCAGGTACTTGGAGACTAGACATTACCGGTGAAATAGAAAATGTTGGTATTTATAATGTTACTGCTATTGTCACAGACAAGGCAGGAAATAGTAATCAAGCTATTCAGGAAATTCAGACCATTGATCCAAGTACTGGAATTAATTTAGATCCTATTAGTGGTAACTATATTAATGAAGCTGAAACACTAGAAGGTGTTGTTATCTCTGGAACAAGCGAAGAATATGGAAATCTTGTTACATTTACTATTGATGGAAATCCTATTGATTTAGGTATGGTCATTGTTCAAGTAGATGGTACATTTAGTGTCACTGTGCCACCAAGTACATTTACCTCCTTTCCAGACAAAACATACATTGTTGAAGCCTCTGTAAACGATCTTACAACAGGTACGCCATACACAGATAGTGAGCCCGTAGTACTCGATACAAGTGCAACTGATGGTAGTGATGCTAGTATCAGTTTAGATGCTATTGGTGATAATTATATTAATCAACAAGAAGCAGACCATGGCGTATGGGTAAATGGTACAACAACTGCAGTTGAGGGGACATTGATTAGCTTTAGCATTGAAACAAGTACCGGTACATATAGAATCACTCAAACATCAAATAACCTTCCCATCACAGCCAATGCTGATGGTACCTTCAACGCTAATATCACACTAAATAATTTAACAGGTAATGACAATACAACGATCTCTATAATAGCTGAAGTCATAGCAGACAAAGCAGGTAATATCGCCTCATCTACTCCAGTTACTGCTACTGTTGACCTTAGTGCTGGTACATTAAGTGACGATATAGCACCAACACCTGTATATGAGTCTGCTTTAGAAAACGGAGCAACACCATCGCTAAGTGATCGCACCACCAGTGGTAACCTTTTTAGTAACGACAGTAATATTGGTAACAGTACTATTAGTAATATCAGTGCCAATGGGGTTTCTGCCACACCATGGACAGAAAATAGTAATATTTATACCTTGCAGACAGAAAGTGGTGTCATTTTTATTGCGGTTAACGATACTACATATGATGGTGTTACATATGTAGCAGGAGATTACATTTATACATTAGAAAATCCTTCTGCAGCAACTTCAGATGTCATTAGTTATACCGTAACAGATGATGCTGGTAATATCAGTGAGAGTGCAGACTTAAACATTAATATTGTTGATGGTGCTCCTGTTGCTTATGATAATGTAGACACAATCATTGCTATTAATGGCAATACAACTTCTGGAAATGTTATTACTGACGAATACAATGGCCAAGTTGATACACTTGATGGAGCAACAAGAGTAACCTCTATCACATATGATGGAACTGTCTATAACTTCAGTGGCGAGACGTTAACCATTAATGCTAAGTATGGTGATGTTACTTTCCAACAAGATGGTAGTTATGATTATGCATATAATGGACCTGACCCTATTCAAACAGGTGGAAACCGCATTGATCTCTGGGATAACATTGGTATCTATGCCTTCCAAGATGACGACTTTTTAAATGCTGGCAAGTTAGATTCAACTACACTGGCAAGCCATAAAAGTGATGTCTCTGAAAACAGTAAAGGGCTTGGAGTTGCTGATTCAGGTTGGTTCAGTAGTGATAGTATTAATGGTAGTGATGCACTTGTTCTAGAGTTTGCTGATAATATCTCAGAAGTAAAACTAAACATAAATAATACGGCAATATTTGACTTCTTTGCCGGTACAACTGTTTCTATCTATGATGCTAAGGGCAACCTTCTAGATACTCAAGGGAATACACACTTTCTCTCTTTCTTTGGAAGTGCCAATGATACTTATCAAATAGACATGGGTGATATCGACTTTAAATATGTTGTTGTAGAATCTAATAGTAAAGTTTATGTTGATGGTGTTAGCTATACACCGTCAGTCACTACGACTACAGATATCACCGAAACGTTTACCTATGAAATCACAGATATGGATGGTGATACATCATCAGCGAACCTCACAATTGATGGTAATAACAACACCATTACCTATGATTCTAATGCACTTCTCATGGATAGTGGTCTGGGTCTAGATACCCTACTCGTCAATGCTAATAATAATCTTGACTTCAGTAGCATTAATAACCTCGCAAACATAGAGATCATCGACCTAACAGTAGGCGACCATGCCATTACGAACCTCGATGTTGCTGACATTATGAACATGACAGATGAAGATAACATACTCACCATTTATGGTGATAATGGAGATAGTGTTGCTAAGCCAGTTGGGACGTCTGAAACATGGACTCAGGTGGAGAGCAGTATGGATGATGGAAATGGACATACAGTAGATGTCTACAATGTCAGTGATGGAAGTAATACTGTAACCGTTAACATCGAACAAGAGATTGTGGTCTCTTAAGTCTACCCGTCATCCCGTACTTAATACGGGATCCACTGCATTAAAGATGTAGATAACGGCGTTGCTATTATAAGAGCTAAATTTTGAATTAAGTTCAAAATGGAAGCCCAGGCTCTCTATTAAATTACTTTCTTAATAACATCGCCAGTGCAAGTCTATCACTCACTTCTAACTTCTCATACACGTGGCTAAGATGCGCTTTAACAGTGCGTTCAGTAATACCTAGCGCAGAAGCTATCTCTTTATTACTTAAGCCCTTCTCGATCTCTCTAGCGACTTCTCGTTCACGTATACTCAGTGCTTCTATCACGTCTTCATCTACAACAGCATTAGAACCGAGTAATATAAGGGACTGCATCATCTCAGGGTAGAGCCATACTGCTCCATTTTTAATAGTAGAAAGAGCTTGCAAAAGGTGTATTTTTTGCATGTAAAGATTGCCATAACCATTTATATCTTTTTGAAGTAGTACTATTCCCTCTTCAAACTTAGGATGTTGGCTCAATACAAGTATTTTACTACCAATAAATTGTTCTTTAATAGACGATAGTTCACTAGGTTCAGCCAAGATAATAGTATTTTCTGATTTTTGATCTACTTGCATCTCTATTGCAAGATCATTCAGACGCTTAGTAATACGGTCATTTTTAGTATATAGCCTTATCATCGTTCTCTCAATGCCGCCTGATGTACTTTTAAAATTGGTTTCAGAAGGAAATCCAAAACACTTTTTTTACCGGTAATAATATCGACATTAGCAATCATACCTACCATTATGTCCAGTTTTTCACCTTCAAACTCAAGGAAGTTTTTGTTCGTCTTAATACGTACTAAGTAAAAGGCCTTACCCTCTTCATCTGTAATGGTATCTGCACTAATCCATGTAACCTTACCATCGAGTGAACCATAAATAGAGAAGTCGTATGCGGTAAACTTTACCTTGGCAGGTTGACCGGGATAGAGATACGCGATGTCGGAAGGCTTAATCTTTGTCTCTATGAGTAGTTTGTCATTAAAAGGAATAATCTCAACAAGGTCCATACCTGGCTGAACAACACCATTGACTGTGTTGACCAATAGACGTTGGATAATTCCCTTCACAGGCGAGCGCACTAAGGTACGTTCTACTCTATCTTCTAATGCACCTGAAGACTCTTCTATACGAGACAGCTCTGCTTGAACCTTGTTAAGCTCCTCTTTAGCATCATGCCTAAAACCAAGTTTTGCTTCTTCCATCTTGTTTTTAGCCTCTTTAATGGTAGAACGTGTACGCGGTATAGAGAGCTTAACACTGTCCATCTCCCCTTTAATACCTGAAGCTTGACGTGACAGTTGTAAAAACTCCACCTGAGAAACAATTCCTTTAGCCACTAAGGGCTCTGTTATCTGCACCTCTTGTTGAATGAGCTTATAGTCTTCTCGTAACTGCTTATATTTTGACTGTGATTCTCTTAACTGATGTCTACGTTGATTGATCTGTTCTTTTAAGATGTTTAGCTTTTGTGAAAGCTGTTTTTTATTGAGCTGGTACAAAGTACGTTCATGCTCCATAAACGGTCGCATTTCATTAGTGATAGCAGTCATAGACTGCACTTTTTTACCACTTGCCTCAGCACTTAGACGTACAACTTGTGCTTTTAACTCCAAGTCACGTAGATGGTTTTCAGCATATGAAGAAGAGAACGAAGTATCATCAATTTTTAAAAGGACTTGACCTTCTTCTACGATTTCACCTTCATCAATTAAGATTTCCGAGACAATTCCACCTTCAAGGTTTTGAATGACTTGTACTTGCTTAGAAGGAATTACCTTACCAGATCCACGTGTCAACTCATCAATCTCTGCAAAATATGCCCATATAATAAGCCACGCTATACTGACAAAAATCATCCAGATGATGAGACGTGAGGAACCTGAACTCTTCTGCATTACAGCAGATGAAAGTGAGGCCATGTACTGCAGGTCTTTTTGGGAGTAATTAGGTTTCTTATTTGCCATTTTCACCCCCTTGTAATGCAGTTAGTACCTTCTCTTTTGGCCCATCCATAATAACCTTACCATCATCAATAATGATAAGTCTATCGACTAAGGCCATCATAGATGACTTGTGCGTCACCAGTATTGTTGTTTTACCCTTAGTTGCGGCGTCTAAACGTTGTAGTAATAGCTTTTCAGAACTACTGTCCATTGAAGTACTAGGCTCATCTAAAATCACCATTGGTGTCTCAGTAACAAAGGCCCGAGCAACACCAACAGCTTGCTTTTGACCACCAGAAAGACCCGTTCCCTGCTCTCCTATATGCATGTTAAAGCCATGTGGATGATGGTTTACAAACTCACTCACAAGACCTATATGAGCAGCTTTTAACAATGCTTCATTATCAACACTGGGTTTTTTATAAACAATATTGGCACGTAGTGAAGTGTTAAATAGTGCGATCTCTTGAGGAACATAACTGATTTGTCTACGCAGTTCTGCAGGGTCAAGTTGTGAAAGATCAATGTCGTCTATTAAAACCGTCCCACTATCTGGATCATAAAGTTTAAGTAAAAGTTTTTGGATGGTTGATTTACCTGAACCAATTTTCCCAATAATACCAACACGTTCACCCGGATTAATGGTAAAAGAGACACCCTTAAGTGTCTGCTTCTCTTCTTCGGGATAACTAAAGACTACATCTTTAAAAACAATTTTACCTTGTAGATGCTCACGATGAATAAACTCTTTTCCAACAGGTCGCTCTACCGGTAAGGCCATAATCTCGTTAAGTGACTTATAGGCCGTCTTTGTTTGCTCATAGTTAGCGAGTAAGGCGGCAAGTTGTCCCATTGGCGCGATAATACGAGAGGTTAAGATAACCGAGGCTATTAACCCACCCATTGTTAGCGCCATATCTTCAATCATATAAACACCAACAATAAGGACAACAACCGTGTTGAGTTGCACCATGAAGGCGGTTACTGTTTGGATCGAAGCGGAAAATATTTTCGACTTAAAACCTTTTTGTGCGATATCACCAGTAGACTCTTCCCAGTTCCATTGCGCATGGCCATCAGCACCTAAAACTTTAATAGTCTCTAAATTCATCAAACTCTCAATGAGTACACCATTTTTATGTGCGGAAGCCTCATAAGTACTCTCTATACTTTTTCGCAGTGGCTCTTTCACTATTAGGCTGTAGAGCATAATTACTGCTATAACAGCTAAAGGAACTGCAATAATGACGCCACCAATCATATATGCAACAGCTAGGAATAACAGTGCAAAAGGAAGATCAATAAGTGTTGAAATCGTTGAAGAAGTAAAGAAATTACGTATGCTTTCAAACTCTTTTAGGTTATTTGCAAACGAACCTACTGACTTAGGACGTACCGTCATCTTAAGATTCATCACCTTCTCGAAAAGTAAAGAAGAGATAATAATGTCACTTTTTTTACCTGCAGTTTCTAACATCTGTGTACGTAGAAGTTTTAATATCATGTCTAGAACATAAATGACTAAGATACCGATAGCCAGTACCCACATCGTCTCTATCGCATTGTTAGGAACAACACGATCATATACATTCATCGTAAAAAGTGGTGCAGCTAAGACAAAGAGGTTAATAACAAAAGATGCAACAACTACATCTCTGTATATAGAACGAGAATAAGCTATAGAACTCCAAAACCAATGTTTATGTTCAGTCTGCAACACTTTTTTGTCATGTTGCTTGAATCGGTGCTCTTTTTTTATAAAATAACTAAAGCCAAGATATTGTTTTTGAAGTTTCTCTAAGCTTACCCACTCTTCGGCATCAGGTAGCTCAGGTAAAATCACTTTTGCTTCTTGAGCTTCTACATTCATCTCTTCTAAAACACATGCCTCGCCATCTTTAAGTAATAAAATAACAGGAAGTACTAAAGTAGAAATGTCTTCTAATGAACGCGCAACCAGTTTGGCACTAAAACCTGCACGTTTTGCTGCACGAGAGAAGAGTGCTTTGTTTGGATCAGTAGAGAAAAGTGTTGGAGTAGACTCTCCCTCTTCTAAAGGAAGTCCTTGAGTGAGTGCTTCTGCACTAAAAGGACGATGGTGGATCTTCGTGAAGATAACCAGGCATGTTAATAGAGGATCAATTTTTATCTGTTTTTCCATCACGCTTAATTCGTTTGAATTGCTTTTGTCGTATCAATATTAGTCTCTGTTGTGTTTCCATATTCATCACGTTTAATAAGCTTCATCTCAATACGACGGTTAAGTGCACGTCCTTCAGAGGTTTTGTTATCACCAATAGGCTTCAACTCACCCTCACCTATAACAACAACATTGTCTGGTTTAACACCCGCTTCAACGAGTGATTTTTTTGCACTATTGGCACGTTGTTCTGAAAGGCGTTGATTATAGGTATCTGTACCAATACTATCAGTATGACCAGAGATTTCTAAGATATATTCATCACTATCGATTAAATCTTTAGCAATGGTACCAAGGTACTTTTTACCGCCTTCAGATAAGATTGCTGACTGTGACTCAAATGTTAATGAGTCCATAATAACGGGTTTGCTCTCTTTCATATACTCAACAACATCATCAATGGCAATATCATCTGAAGATACAGGAATCACTTCAGGGATAGGCTCAGGTGATTTGATGACCAGTGGCTTGTAAGACCCTTTACAAATGTTATGGATATCAACATTGTTTTCATGTTCGCCATAAAGGTCAACACTATCAAACTGACGAAGACTCAAGGTGACATCATCTGGAACAGAAGCATCGATTTTCTCTTCTAAATTAGTTTTTAATGCATAGTTCAATAGACCAATAGCTTCTAAGATACGAAAACGTGAAAATAGTACATCTGACTTAGCATTTACAAGTTGCTTACGGGCATCGTTATGCTCAAGCTCTGCATTTAACAAATCAACTATACTACGACGACCTAGTTGATACTCTTGTGCATATGACTCAGCTGTCTTTTTAGAGTACTCAACATGCATACGAATACAACGAATCTGTACAAAAGTAATCTGATGTGCTAACCATGCTAACTTTAGTTTCTCACGTATGGCACGTTGCTGCTCATTAAAGCTCTCTTTTTGTACGGTAATGTACTGAAGGTTTTGTAAGCGTATCGCCTCATCTGATCCTCCACGATAAAGGTTGTAATAGAGTTTTAACATACCGCGAGCGTTCATGTTAGTACCCTCATAACCTTGTACGTTTTGGTCACGTGCAGCAGCCAACTCTGCATCAATAGTTGGATAGTAGTTACCTTTATCTTTTTCATAACGGGCCTCTTGTACCTTGATGTTGGCACGCTCTAATTGTAATGTTGGGTTGTATTTCTGGGCTATCGTCCATAGGCCTGCATACGTGTCGGCAGGTAACGATGGCGCTAACGGAAGTTCAAGTGCAGTAGCTGTTAACGCTTCACCATAAACACGTTCAAAGTTAACAATAGAATCTTGATAGTTATTAACCTGTGCAATATAGTTCGAATACGCCAGGGCCAAACGTCCCTCAGACTGTTCTACATCAGAACGACGTCCTGATCCAGCCTCAGTCTTTTCACGAATCAGACCATAAATACGCTCATGTGAGTTAACATTCTCTTCAAACAGATCAAGAAGTGCTTTTTGACGTAATACTTCTATATAGACTTCACTCGAACGAAGTGCCAAGCCATTAGCATTTTGCAAGGTATTAAAACGTGCCGAAGTAATACGGCTTTTTTGCTCATTAATATCAGACTCAGTTGCAAAACCTTCAAAAAGGTTTTCAGTGGCAACAAGACTGGCCGAGTTACGAACCAAGTCTGTTTTATCAGCATTTAAAGCATTATTTTGCTGATAAGACTTATCGGTATGTTCATAACCTACATCAGCACGAAAATCAACATTAGGCTTCCAACCAGACTCTGCTTTATTAAGCTCATATTTTACCGCGCGATAGTTACCAATATCTTTTTGCATATTAGGATTATTATTCAAAGTCTCTTGAACCATTTCCTCCATCGTAACAGCCATTAAAGAGAACGGCAATAGTAGTACAAATAATTTATTCATTTTATTCCTTATTTAGGCCTTAGTATACGTAGTTACTCTAAGAAGTATTCATTTTTTTTATAGTTAAATACTAGTAAAAGATAGTAGTGTGTAGAAATAATACATGTTAATACGTCAAAACAATACCTACTAATTTAATAAAACTATTTAAAATATTTAAAGACTGTACTGAGAAAATAATATTTGAATACATAAGTTGTTTTTTTGTAGAGATGACTTATGATAATGCTCATAAAAGGATTTTAATGAAAAAACTTATATTTACGCTACTTTTAGCCAACACCCTACTTCTTGGAAACAACTTCAACCTTGGTGTTGACGCGTATAAATCGGGTGAGTATGCCACTGCACTTAAACTTTGGGAACCTTACGCTAAAGATGGAAACCTAAAAGCACAATACTCTGTTGCTACCATCTATTACGATGGAAAAGGTGTTACACAAAACTACAAAAAAGCGATGTATTGGTATAAACAAGCAGCCAAACAAGAATATGCAAAAGCCTATGCCCAAATCGGTCTTATGTACTGTAAAGGCGAAGGTGTATTGATCTCTTACAAAAATGCTGCCCCTTTCATACAACAGGCCTTTGATAATGGTTGTAAGTACGCACCAGACATCTGGAAGAAATATGAACTTTGGAAGTATGAGTAAAGACACTTTTGTGTCCTTTCAAGCCTAAAACACTGTTCTTACTTCAAACGTTCTCCACTAAAACTCACTATAAACTTATTAATTATTGAACCGTTAAGTAATTAAATTATTCATAGGGTTCAATTGGCTAAAATGTCGCCATGAAATTATGGATTAAAGACACAAGCACCGCAAGCCACCACATCATCTACTTTACAAAAGAGAGTGCCGAAAATACTGCCTACTACAAAGACCTTGATGATGATGGGTTTAAAAAGTATCTAATGACCTTGTCATCTACTATTGATGTAGAGAAAAACCTTAAACTAATCCACTATTTTGGATACCTACATATATTTGCCAAGAAGGAATCTTAATGAGCATAGAAGTAGAGCTAGAACAAAAACTAAAAGCCTTTGGTTGTTCAGAAGAGTTTGTTAAAATCTGTATGTACTATAAAGAGATTTACAAGTCTGAAATCGATATCGAAGAGTTTGTTGAATACGTCGAAGAAGAGTTCGCTAAAGTCGAAGACGAAAAGTTTAAAAAAGCAGAACAACAAGTCGATGCTTCAGAACTTTTTGGAGAGATCGAAGATGAAGAAGAGCTGTAACAAAGTACATCTTTTTTAATGATGAATGTTTAATGTTAAACCAAAAACACGCTAGCGCTTTTTAAACCTAACTGCATTTTCATGACCACTATTCGACTTTGATATACATTTTATTTGATACTTTATCATAGCTTTAAATGGATCTAAGAAATGTTCAAAAGCTTCTTCTTTTATAGTCTCCATATCATGAGCATCCAACAACTCCAATATCGTTAACGTAGATTCTATCGTTGAGAGATAAGCTTCTTTGGGTTGCTGCTTGATCTGAAACTGTGAACTCTTTGTATGGGTAAAACTGAGTTTTGGTAGTGCTTGCAGATTGGTAGAGACTTTAAGAAGTTTCAGAGCCGTACTCCATGTAGCATCGATAATAAAGATGACAAGTTCCCTACCCGATTTCTCTATCTTCGTCTCATTAAGATGCAAACTATCTTCACCGGGATAAAGAACATAACAGAGTTTAGAACTATCATTAAGCAAGGTATTA
>Ga0256844_10000523_pt1 | contig 14804 bp, 14 predicted proteins | sample MusselsmetaG_FD_189100 | JGI IMG/M metagenome (GOLD analysis project Ga0256844, IMG submission 189100) | Mussel associated microbial communities from hydrothermal vent at the East Pacific Rise, Pacific Ocean - Mussels | ecosystem: Host-associated > Mollusca > Shell > Unclassified ... | reverse complement strand
TGGGGGAACGTTTGAAGATGCTAAGTACCTGATAGACTTAGCAAAAAAGAAAATCTATAAAAAATTTCAGATTGTTCTTATAGAGGAAATAAAAATCCTCTAATATTTATCTTCTATCAAATAATGGCACAGTTCTACCACTAGCTATAGCTTTACGCTCCGATGCACTTATACATCTTACACACCTTATGTAGTTTGTCTCTTTTTTATATCTTTTATACTGGTATGCATCTGCAGGGAATACCACATAGTATCTTACGTCTGTTGCAGGAGTAGATGTCCAAAAATCATTGTCTCTGTAGTAAGAAAAGACTTGTCCTTCTTTTCTGTGTACATTCACTAGCTCATCTGAAGTTGGAAGTCTCCAGTCTGAATAGCCTCCATATCTAAGACTACGGCAATAATTCATTGAGTGGTTCCATGTGCCTGCTTTTGCTACAGAATGGTTACGTTTATATGCACCATCTTCTGCATCAACATAGGCTTGATCTTGCCACATAAGTAAAGCGTCTTTTTCAACGTAAACCTTATTTTCTTTACAAATTTTATTTGGTATATCTGCAATAGCAGATAAATTAGGATTTACATTTCCCCCTGCTATAAGTAGTGCAGTAGACAAGAATATCCATACAGTTATCACTGATTTTTTCATATTTTTTCCTTGTTAATTCCAATATTATTCAATATAATATTATAAAAAATATCAATAGAAGCTAAAAATATCTAATTACGCGTGTATATCTATTGGTACACCATTTTCAACTGCTCTCCAAAGTGTATCCATCGCACTGTTTGGTACGGCCATACATCCCTCCGTCCAATCTCTAGATAAAGTATAGTTATCTCCATGTCCATCTGCATTCCACTTAGGCTGCCCATGAATAGTAATGTATCCTCCAGGTCTAACGCCTATTGCTCTAGCACGTGCTCTATCACTAGCATTTGGGTATGAAATCAAAAGTGATTTATAGAGTCTATTGTCACATTTTTTTCTCGTAATTCTATATGTTCCTTCAGGTGTTCTATGGTCACCTGCTTTGACTTTATTCCCACCATTTGCCCCACCTTTAGTACCTAAAGACATACGGTAAGAGTTAACTAGCTTTCCATTTCTATATGTTGAAAGTGTTCTCTTTCCTTTATAAACAACTATCTTATCTATCTTTTGAGAAGAAACTACCTCTTTACCAAGACGAAGCTCTTGATTACACGCTTTTGTTGCATAGGGTGTTTTATCATTTTTACCATAAGATACTGGTATATTAATACACCCACTGACCATTAGTGCCAATCCAGCACCCCAAAGACTCAATTTTATTATCATATTTTTCCTTTTTTTAGTGTTTTTTTCTTGTTCATGGTTTCTTAACCCCAATCTTCATTTTTAGATTTTGCCTTGTGTTTGTCTTTTTTATAGCTTGTGGCATTTTTTAGTTTTTGAAGTCTATTAAGATTAGACATCTCTGCTTCTCTTATATCTGAAAACTCTTTTTCACTAAAGTCCAATGTATCACAAGTTTCTGCATACAAACGCACTATATAAGCTCTAAGTTGCTGATGGTATTCTGAATCAAGATGTATTTCATCCCGCTCATCAAACTTTTTTTTAAGCTGTTCAAATTTTAGCATAAAAGAGGTGGCTGTTATCTTATCATCACGTAACATACGAAAAAGATTTTTAGAAATCTTCTCAAGTTCTATAATATACTTTTGTCGGTTAAATTTATCTATTTGTTTTTGGGTAAATGCCATAAGAGATTATAGCAAAGAAGTATTAGGGAGAAGAGAAGCCCTAAAAAAGGCTTCAAGTTTAAAGCTTAACAAGCTGCCTTAGCTGCTGCAATAGCTTCTTCGTAGTTAGGTTCAGTTGTGATTTCTGGTACTACTTGCTTATAAGCAATTTTTCCGTCTTTACCCACAACAAATATAACTCTAGCAGTCACACCAGCCAAAGGACCGTCTGCAAGAAGAACACCATATGCATTTGCGAAGTCCTTATTTCTAAAGTCAGAACATACTTTAATGTTTTCAATCCCTGCTGCTCCACACCATCTAGCTGCTGCAAATGGAAGGTCCATAGAAACAGTGATCACTTCAACACCACTAAGACTAGCAGCCTCTGTGTTAAATCTTCTAGTCTCAGCATCACATACGCCAGTATCTAGTGAAGGAACTGCAACTACAAGTTGCACTTTACCCTCTCCACCTATTTGCTCGTCTTGAAGCATCGGGTCACAGTTTACTACTGTGACTACTGGTGCTTTGTCACCTACGTTTACTTCTGTTCCGCCTAGATTACACACGATGTCATTTTTAAATGTTACTGTTGCCATTTTATATCCTTAAAATAATTTGTACAAGCATTATGGCTTAATTAAGATAAGTTTTGTCTTAATTAAAGAAATCCAAAATTCTTTTTATTTCTTTTAAAATTATCTATTTTTAATACTCTCTACCCACGTTACCATTGCAGCGTTTGCATCCCCATTGGGTGCTTCCATGAAACTTACTACAAAACTTCCCACCATTTCAGCCACACCTATAGACCTAGGTCTTACTGCTAACACTTCAGGTTTGGGTAATACTTTCCCAAAACAACAAATGATATTTTTGGCATCTTTTATATCATCACTTATCTCTCCTACTTTAAGGCTTGAAGTATGTGCATAATGATCAAACTCTCCAATATATGTTGCTATAGGATGCCCCTCAATTTGTGACTTAAGATAGGTCAATACCTCATCTACACTTTTATAGCTTGTTTCATTTTTATCAATTTCCATTGTAAATACTGGGTATTTTTCCATCACTGTAATTTGTTTCATTTTTTCTCTTTCTTATTTTTATTAAACAGACCCTTGGTCTATCATACTATCTGCTACCTTTCTAAAGCCTGCTATGTTTGCCCCTGTTACCAAGTCACCTTCACAATCAAACTCTACAGAGGTATCATAGGCTGTTTTAAAGATGTTCTGCATGATGATTCGCAACTTACTGTCTACCTCATCAAAGTTCCATTGTGCCATAGAAGCATTTTGGCTCATCTCTAGTTGCGAAGTGGCAACACCTCCTGCGTTGGCTGCCTTACCTGGGCTAAAGAGCATGCTACTTTTACGTATGTATGACAAAGCATCTGCGGTTGTTGGCATATTTGCACCTTCGTTGATGAGTATACATCCATTTTTCTCTAAAATCTGTGCATCTAGTAGCGTAAGTTCATTTTGTGTAGCAGAAGGGAACGCCACATCACAGGCTATGTGCCAAACAGCATGCCCATCTTCGGGGTAATGGCTCACAGGTGTGTATATAGCCTTAGGGTGCAAGGTGGCATAGGCTTCTAAAGACTCATGGTTTATCTCTTTGACTGCTTTAAGTGATGCCATCTCTATACCTGATGCGTGGTAGATGCTTCCTTTGGAGTCACTACAGCTTATGGGTATTGCCCCAAAAGAGTAAAGTTTTTCCATGGTATGGATAGCAACATTACCAGAACCTGAGACAGTACATCGCTTGTCTTTTAAACTTTTTTTATAGACATTTAAAAAGTTCTCAGCAAAATAAACTGAACCATAGCCCGTAGCTTCTTTACGTGCTTGAGATCCACCCCAGTTTAAGCCTTTACCTGTAAGTACCCCTTGGAAGTTCCCTGTAAGTTTTTTATACTGACCAAATAGATACCCAATTTCCCTAGCTCCTACACCGATGTCTCCTGCAGGGACATCTCTTTGCTCTCCTATGTGTTTGTAAAGTTCAGACATAAATGCTTGACAAAAACGCATGACTTCGTTGTCACTTTTACCTTTAGGGTCAAAGTTAGAACCTCCTTTAGCACCCCCTATTTGTAGTCCTGTAAGAGCATTTTTAAATATCTGTTCAAAGCCCAAGAACTTGACAATACCTAAGTTGACAGAAGGATGAAAACGTAGTCCACCTTTGTAGGGTCCAATCGCAGAGTTAAACTGTACCCTATACCCTACATTTGTTTGTACTTTGCCTACATCATCTACCCAGTTCACACGAAATATAATACTACGTTCAGGTACCATAATACGCTCTAAAATGTTATGCTCTAAGTAACAATTGTCTTCTTTAAGTAGTGGAAGTAAAGAGTATAACACCTCTTCACTGGCCTGATAAAACTCATCTTGCCCAGGGCTACACTCTTTAATATATTCTAAGATTTCTTTCACTTTTTGGTTTGCTGGCATTTGGCAGTTCCTTCTTTGTTGTTTTATTATTTTCTACATACCTGGAATACGAGGTATCTTCCCAAGTTTAGAATATTTGCAATACACACCCCAACCTTTTTTCATCCAATGCCCCACAATAGGCATCGGTATCATTTTAGCACTTTTGTTACTTCTGTAGACAAAGGCTGCTCCATTACCTGTGTCCATCACACAGAGAATGTTGAGGTGCTCTATATAACTTTTTTTATCATCTATATTTTTCATATCATTTGCTATGTTAGCTGCCACATTTTTTGCCATGACCTCGGCAACATGCCCTTGCTTTGCTCGCCATTCTGGTCCCATAAGAGACGCTGAGTCTCCTATGGCATAAATGCCTTCAAAGCCTTCTATTTCATTATACTCATTGGTCACTACAAAACCTGCATCACTAAGTGGCAGTCCAGAGTTTGCAGTGATGCCATGTCCCGTACCAGCAGAGATAAACATGGTTAAGTCTGATTCAAGCTTTGTACCGTCTTCAAACTCTATGCCATCTTCTACAAATGCGGTGATTTTGGAGCCTACTTTTTTATGGATGTCTGTCATCTTAAACATCTTATCCATCATAACAAGAGCATTGTCTCCCATCTTTTGACCAGGTTTTTCCATAGGTGCAAAAAAAGTAAGTTCTATCTCTTTACGTAGACCTTTTTTCTTAAGGTAGTTATGTACATTAAAAAGCACTTCAAACGCAGGACCACCACGCACAGCAGATGTGTCTTTATCATTGCCTCCAAAGCCCATAGCTATCTTTCCTTTACCTTTGGCTACAAGTGTGTCCAAACGCTCATAAAGTGCCGTAGCTTCTTCTGGTTTCCCACAGATAGACAAGGTATGCTCTATGCCCTCATGTCCTAATTTATCTTGTCCGAGTGCCACAACAATATATGCAAAATCATCCAAGATTCTACCACTACTAAGGGTTACTTTTTTCTCAGTTGCTTCTAACTTTGTCACAGCATCAACGATAAGTTCAAACCCATGATTTGCAGCCAATTGCTCTAACGGTACAGAGACATCTTCTCTTGTCACTTCTCCTGTAGGTATCCAAATGGAGGTAGGGTAGATATAGAAATAGTCTCTATCACTTACCAATGTCACTCCTATATTTTCTTTACGCAAATAAATGGCCGCTTCCACGCCTGCGAAACCACCACCTAGTATTAATACTTTCTTCATCTATGTTCTTCTCCTTACTTTTTGACTAAGTCGGCACGTGGATAGAAAAATACTACATTTCTATCGACCACAATTTTCTCTTTATCGTCTACTGCGTAAGCTCTTATAGTGATGGGTATAGGTACATCTTTTCTTGCATTTTGTGCAAGTACCTCTGAGGTTTCCAAGATGACTACTTTTTTCTTCTTCTTTCCTGCACCTATCTTAAATGCTTCGGCAGGTCTTTTGATGTGTACCTTATCATTGTTTAGTACTTCAAAGTAGTAAGTATGGGCTACTCTGTCTGTATTTGAAAACATGAAGATATAGTCATTTTGTACCACACCAGCAGGTAACACTTTGTACAGTCTTTGCCCCTTGTTGATGTTCAGAAGCATATGCTCTTTCTTGCTTCCCATCATAAACAATGCTACTAAGATGATGGCAAGCACAGTAAAGTAAGCGATAACCTTACCTCTAAAGTAATTGGTCTTCCCCTCATGTCTTACTGCTTCTTTTTCTGATGACCAACGCACCAAAGATGGCTTACCTAAAGCTCCCATAACCGTAGTACAAGCATCTACACATTCTAAACAGTTAATGCACTCAAGCTGTAATCCCTTACGTATATCGATGTGCGTAGGACAAACTGTTACACACGATTCACAAGTCGTACACTCAGCAGACTCATCTACCTCTAGTAGTGCCTTTTGTTTTGTAAACTGCTTTTCCCTCTCATATCCTTTACCCTCATAGATGTCTCCACCACGTTTAGGGTCATACACTGCCATAATCGTATCGTCATCATAAAGCACTGACTGCACACGGCTATAAGGGCAGATGTAGACACAAAAATTTTCTTTTATAAACACCACATCCAAGATAATAAACAATGCAACACCCATAAACATACCCAAAAGCGTCATATGCTCCATAGGGTTTACAAGGTAAGCAAAGAAGTCTTCAGGAGGCACAAAAAACCATAAAAAGTTTGCAGATGCTACAAGTGCAAGTACAGACCAAAGCAAGATAGCGATGATGTACTTCACTTTGTTTTCACCCTTAGACATATCTGGGGTTTTTTGTTTGTTTTTTATCTTTTTGCGAAGTCCTAAAAGTTTCGTCTCTATACCATCTCTATAAATCACACGGAAAATAGTCTGAGGACAAGCCCATCCACACCATGCCCTGCCCCCTACAGCAGTCACCGCAAAGATACCTAAAAAGAGGAGCATAAGTAAAAATGGCATAAGGTACAGCTCTTGCATATCAAATGCTGTTCCCGCTAAGTGCAATTTCTTCTGGTCAAAAGAGAGAAGAAACATATGGTTTCCTCCTATGGTTATCCACGGCATGGCAAGTGCCATAATCGTGGCTGCTCCATATGCCCAATATCGTTTTACACGGTACGATGTCCAGCCTTTCAAATACTCTTTGAGTTGGTTTTTCTTAGGCTTGTTTGCCCCTATTTCATCTACTGCTAGTGTTGCTTCCATTATAATGCTCTCTTTTCATTTAATTTTTGTACTTCTTCAAAAGGACATATAAGTACTATATTGTCCATGCTTCTTTGTGTTTCTGATACATGTGCCCCTATGCCCTCTACCAAGTCCTTGATGTTGCGAGATTGTATATAATCTTTTAAAGAACTCCTACTTACCTCTAGCCCTCTAGCTATAGCTGACACCGACATGCCCTCTGCTAAAAAGTTTACTATTTTAGAATGATACACATCAAACTTCGAGTTGGATTTAGAGCCCTTTGGTCTACCAATCTGTGTATTTTTCTCTTTACCCTCTTCTCTTAATGTATTGAGTAAAGGAAATATTTCGATCATATTGCTTTCCTTATTAATCAGCATGCTATTTGATGCTACCCAAAGGTCTACATTGTGCATAAGTACACAATTGATGACTTTTATCAATTCCTCTGCTTTGTCACTCAGTACAGACAAGGTAGAGACTATCACTACATTCCCATCCTTCATAGAGCGTAAAAAGTCTTCAAACTCTTTACGTTCCTCTAGTGGAAGGTTTTTAGTGGAATACTCTACCACTTCCTTATCTATAGTAATCTCTTTTTCTTGTGCAAAAGAGAGTATCTTTTGTTGTTGCATCGCTAAAGAGGGAAACCCAGGTACCTGTCGCCTATAGGAGTACGAATAAACCATAATAATCCTTTATTTAAAACGTCATTTTATCTACTTTGATGTTTAAAGTCAAGTTTTTATATATTTTTATCGTCAATATTAACAATTTTACACATTTATGCTAAAATACAAAAAAATAATAGATGGTAGGTATGCCCTTGAACTTAACGCACTTAGATGAACAAAACAAACCCAAAATGGTAGATGTCGGTGACAAACCAGCAACCACACGCATAGCTACAGCTTCAGGAATTATAGAAGTAGGGCAGCCTGCCTTTGATGCAGTCGTAGCCAATACCGCCAAAAAAGGTCCAGTCCTACAAACTGCTGTCATAGCAGCCATACAAGCCACAAAACAGACTAGTACACTCATACCTATGTGCCACCCTCTCATGATAACTTCCGTAAAAACTGATATAGAAGAACTCCCAGAACTCCCAGGCTTCAAGCTCACAGTCACCACTAAGCTCAACGGTCAAACAGGCGTAGAGATGGAAGCCCTTACAGGAGTGAGCGTAGGACTACTCACCATCTACGATATGCTCAAAGCTATAGACAAAGGCATGGTCATTAAAAATGTACAACTAGAAAAAAAATCAGGAGGAAACAGTGGAAACTTCAAACGATAGTAAAAAATTAATTTTAGATAAGAATTGTAAAACGCGTCCAGATATAGACTACCCCACAACATGGAACTACAAACTCATAGGTAGAGATAAAGAGAAACTCTTAGCTTGTATCCAAAACACTATGGGCAAGAAAGAGCATTTATGCTCTCTGGGAAATATTTCAAGAACAGGTAAATTCACTACCTACAATACCAGCTGTACTGTAGAAACCGAAGAAGAAAGAAACCGTATCTTCAAGTGCTTTGAAGAACATGGTGATGTAGAGATGGTGATTTAACGCACCTTCTCCTTTAACATCCTATCTGCACTCAAACTAACTAACATAGAAACAATCACATACGCCAAAAAGAAATAAAGCCCTACCTCAATCTCTGCACGACTTACATCTCCTTTATTTGATGTAAGATAAACCAAAAATACTGCCACCACAAATACATCGACCATCGACCACTTACCAATCATCTTAAAAAATTTGACTATCACTTCAGCAAATTGACTCTCCATAAAGATTGATACAAAAAGTAAAGAGCCTATTTTAAATACGGGAACAATGACTGAAAAAAGTAAAATAACCACTGCAACAATCCAGTCTCCACTTTCCCAAAGTTTTGCTATAGAGCCTACAACACCCTTTGATTCAAAAGAAAGTACAATATCACCTAAATACTCCACTTCTTTATGGATTGTTACCATCAAAATAGGAGCTATCAGCCCAAAAAGCAGTGTAATCATAGCTGCCAAAGAACCAAAAAATGTAAATGCTTGTAAAGAAATAAAGAAATACATCATAAGGACAAAAAGAAGAATAATCATAAAATAAAGTGTGTACACTTCTGCTTTGAGCATGGTACTCTTTTGTTTTTCTTTCACTTTATCTAAATTTATTTGGATATCATCATCATAAAGTCCACCCAATATACTTTTTGCAAGTCTCTCAAGTTTGAGCTTTGCTTGATCTTCAATATCTTGATGGCTTACGAGCTCAGTCGTATGTTCTTCATACAAGAGTGCTTGACCATATGCCTTCACTCCAAAATACAGCATAAGTCCTAATAGTAACGCCAACAACACATAAAGTATTTTTTGTTTCATATATTACCTCAAAATAGAATAGTAACGTCTTTTGGAAAAGGTCATTATCACACGTGGTGATAGTCCTAACACTTTAGCAATCATATGCTGAGAATAGCCTTGTTTATATGCCTTAACTATTGACATAATAAAAAAATTCTTCACCATAAATATTGAAACAGCTAAGGTTGTTCAACGCTTTTGCTGCTATTTTTTCTTTAGCTTAAAGTTTTTAAATGGGTTTTGTTCTGTAAAAAGAACCACCGCACTACCCTTTATTTCAAATGCACCGTGTTTATCACCTTTTTTATAGTAAACAATCATACGCTCTTTAGATTTTACTTTACGCTTTAACTTTTGGAAAAGTTTTAGTATCGCCCAAGGACCTTCTCCTCTTATCTTGGTAACACGTTCACTTCTTAAGTTATACAGCGTGAACTTTGCTAAACTATCTTGATATTTTGTTGGCCAGATAAATTTAACCTCTTTGGTCGGACCATGCTCATAAATGATATCATTCTCTTCATAAAGCATATCCATAGCGGAGAGAGAGGGGCTAAGACTTTGAGCTTTTATAGAAAATGCTAAATGTAAGGCAGCACTTTGAGACTCAAAAAAGAGTTTCTGTATCTTTTTGGCCGCAAGCATAGACTTTACCATTTCTTTTGTTATAACAATTTTAGCACCATCAATATCTCTTATTTTAAATGTTCCATTATCTTTGTCTATATTGACAAAAGGAAGAACATATTTGGTATAAAACTTATCTAACATACCATCTTTTTTAAAGAAAGCTTCAAAGTCATCTAACGCTATATCACTTTTACTTTTAAGTTGCACAGGGAATTTATCTTCAATCTTACTTTTATAAAATGCCCATATTTTATCGTTATATGTTCTGTCTACATGACCATTTACAAGCCCAACCATATACTCCCAACTGTCAGAAAGAGAACTATTATACCAGTCTAAAATATGTGAAGGAAGAAGTGTACTCTTCATGAAAAAAGACTTGTTCTTGCCCTCTCCTTGATTACTATTTACAATGTTAAATGCACTCTCTTTTGGGTCGATAGCAGTATCTATGCCAAGCATTGACTGATAGACTTTTTCTGTATGCCTAAGTGCCATTTCTAGTTTACGAGAAGGTGCACCTTTCTTACCTATGAGTTCATGATAAGGTTTAAATGTATTTCGTAAGTCAAAAACATAACGGTCACCTGCGAAGTTTGCCCCTAGTTTTGTACCTACTCGTTGAAATCTGTCTATTTTAGCACCTACATTTCCTACCAAGTCAGAAGCAGTCATGCCCGACTCACGCTTCTTTTTCATAAGCTCTTCGGCTTTCTCTTGAGGTGTGAGTAAGTACGTATGTTTTTTAAGTTCTCTTAACACTTCCACAACAGGAGATGCCCCAGAACTCAGCAATTCTAGTTGTGCGGCAAGATCCCCCGATGTCGTATAGGAAGGTATAGTAATAGACGACAAGGCTTTGTTCCAATGTCGTCTATAGTCTCTAAAATAAAGGCTCAATATTTTGTTATATACCCTATCCACTTCTTTAGACTTCAAGTCTTCTGACTTATCGCCCAAAATCCAACTCTTTTCCATAGAGCTCTTTATAAGAAACTTTGCTTTAAGAAGTATAATTTTTTCATAACCCGCTTTAGTATAAAAACTTGGTATACGATATTCTGTGCCTTGCAAAGAGTCAGGAAAAGCATCTAGTATTTCTAAAAATTGAAAATCATACAACCCTTCTCTACTAGCGATGTCTTGTAGATTCTTATACACCAAGCCTGCTTTACCCGCATGTGCCATGAGCTTTCTTCTTGCCTTAAATATGGTTCTTTGCCGCAATGAAGGACTGGTATAGTTAGCATCTAGTAGTGTAGAAAAATGCGTATTGAGTCTTCCTATCTCAGAGTCTTCAAGTTCTGCGCCCCACCTATCTAACATATATCCCTCAAGATACTCTTTTCTTCTATGTCCATCATCAGCCAACATCAGATATGCTTTAAGGTTTTTTTGTGTCTCCGACTTATCATCAAGATGTGATAGTACCTCTTTTTCGATAATAGTACTTGCTTTAGGTAAAAGTAGTTTTCTAAGAGAATGATTATAAAGTTTTCTTACCTTCTTGTCTCTACTGCTGATACTCTGGTATCCAGGCTTCCAAGGCTGCCTAGATACATCTACATCTCTTTTCATGGAGCGTAGTGCATCTAGCATTGCCAAAATACGCTGAAGTTCACTCAGCTGAATATCTATAGTATAGCTTTCTTTATAGCTTTGTTCTTCTGACTGGTTTTTCATACCATAAGCAAAGATCTCTACACGTCTGTTAAGGCTTTTACCTTCTACAGTTTGATTACTTGCTATAGGACTACCCTCACCCTCACCTATGCTAGTAACTCTATCTTTAGCAATTCCTTGCTCTGAAAAGAAAGTCATAACAGATTTCGCCCTAGCACGAGAAAGTGCAAGATTATCTTCCTTGCTACCTATACTGTCTGTATGCCCAATGATTTTTATTTTGGTAGTTTTATCAAACGTCAGTATTCTGTCACTTATTTTGGTAAGCTGCTTTTTTGCATGTATAGTTAAAGACGCTTCTGAAGAACCAAAGTTAAGATCCTCTCCATGTTTACCCCCAAGCTTACCTATCTGTATGGCATGTTTAGGCTTGTATGCTTTTCGTTTTAGTATAACGTCAGGGTCTTTTTGGTCACTCTTTAAGGATGTATATTGTGCATAAATATCTTTAAGTGCATTCACTTCTTTGTTTTCATCTTTAACAAAATCTGTCCAAAAATAGATAATACCTGCAAACAGTAACCCCAGTAATCCAAAGAGACCTAGCCAAAAATATGCAAATTTTTTCCGATAGGCATCATGCACATTTGCAAGTTGCGTCTCAGAAAGTATAACCCTTTCAAAAATTTTTGGCATAAAGAGACCAGAACCAGATTGCATGGCTTGATTTGGACGATATATGGCAACATCTTGTGAAGAAGCACTTCGTGCATCAGCAACATCAGAAAAATAAATACCTCTTAGCATCAGAGGTGTTGAATATCTACTTTTAGAAAATATTTTATTAGAAAAAATGCTCACTTTTCCTAAAAATAGTTGAAACTGATCTAAAAATAAAAAGATATTTTTTCGTTCTTTGGGCTCCCAAGAGTTATGAATGCTGTCTAAGGTTTCATACTCTAACTTTTGTATGAGGTTAGACATATTGACCTCTATAAGCTCTTGTGAAATATCTTCTATACTATCTTTAAATGTTACGCCTAAAACCTCTCTTTTCTCTTCACTGGTTAGTGTGTTAAAAAAGGTTGTAAAGCCTGGTACAGCATTTGAACCTGTGACTATCATATAGATAGGTATCTTTGCAGAAAAAGTTTGAGAAATACCATGAAGTTTTTCTCTTACCACTTTGGCAAATTCATTAGTATCTGGCTCTCCATTTTTAAGTATATCTACAGCATCAACACTAAAGATGATACCATTAACAGGTCTTCTCCATCTCTCTTTTTTGAAAAGTCTTAAAAATTCTAACCAGATTGGGTGCAAGCTGCTGCTAGCATCAAGTGTAATGTATTGCTTCGGTACAGAGACAAAAACCCCTTCTTCTGAGAAAAACCATTTAAAGAATCCCTCGGTATCTTTATCACTTTCATCCCTATATTCAATATTGACAGGAAAGTCTAACCCTGAATTATCCAAAATAGCTTTATGGTTAGCATCATCTCCACCCAATACAAGATACCAAGGCAACTCATAATTATGCTTGGCACGGTTTTTATATATATGATTTGTTTTTATAATATTTAGTGCTTCATAAAATGTTTTTCTCAATTTCTTTAGGGCACTTTTTTTCAGTTTTTTCAGCTCTTTTGCTCTTTTACGCTCTTCTCTTCTCTCTTCACGTCTTTTTCTTCTTGTTTCTCTCTCCTCTTCTTTTGTTAAAAAAAGGTAAGAAAGCTCTGTGATGATAATAATAAGAAAAAATATAGAAGCATAGAGTAAACGTTTGCTTTGGTCTTGAAAACTTGTTTTATTGATGTCATCCCAAAAAAATACAAAAAGTATAGAAAACAAAAAAGAAAGGAGTGTAATCCAAAAAAGAGGACTCTTAAATAGCTTTCTCATAGACTTCCTTTTCTTTTTTATCTATTTTTTCAGAATTTAACATTTGTATCAATTCATCTTCATTGGTACTAACTGTACTAGTAAATATGGCATAAATAGCCCCCATTAACAATAATCCTCCAAATATAAACATTTTGTAAGGGATATGCAAAAAGAGTTTATTTTTTCTGTCTGATACAGGATGTCCTTCATAAAACTTATCACCATTAGAAGTAAAGTTCCGTATATAGCTATAAAGTTCATTTCTAATACGCTCCAGCTCTACCTCACCACGGCTACTTTTATCTAATGCAAACTTACCCTTATATCCCATAGAAACACAGATATATGCCAACTCTATGTGTTGTATGTATTTACTAGGTTCTTTTATAAACTGGTCAAGTAACTGAAAAAACTTCTCTCCTCCATAGGTCTCCTGATAATAGTAGTGCAATAAACTACTGTCTGCCCATGAGACATTATGCTGCCATGGCATATGGGCTAAAGTGTCGTCCACAAAAGTAGCCAACATATATCTCACTATCATAATATGGGTATTTTCTATGCCTTGCTCCGAAAGAAGCCGTGTATGATTGTCCATAGTTTGTATAAGTTGCTGTTTTAATCCACGTATATCAGATTGTGATGTCCCACTAAAGGCATCTATCTCGCGATATAGTGAACGTAGTACACTGATAAATGGGTGCTTTTGATACGCATTTATAAAAGGCAAATCATACTTTGGACCTTCGGACTTTTGAGACATAACTCTTGTGCCACTCTCTCTTAAAAGCTCATTTGTCCTAGGTGCCACATTTGCGTTATGGGTTATAAGTACTGTTAAATCATCAGATTCACTCATGCCAACCTCCTAGTCTTTTCTAATCGACCAAAGCATGAATTCAATATTATACTTATCTGTATCAGGGAAATGCAAGGCTAGCCCTGTTGATTTTACAAGGTTTTCTTTATCGCTATTTTTAAGTGTGATTGCAAAGTAAAGATTATTCACTCTATACGGTACTTCTTTAGGTGCAGTTGCTAAAGGTGCGTATCCAAAACCTGGCAAATGGTGGTTTACCAAATTTCGGATATCTTCTACTGTACCTATTTTGAGGTTATCTACAAGTAGCTTTTTAAGCTTATTTCCCTCAAGGTCTCCAGATATTGCCAATACAAATATAGAGTTTACCAACACGCTCTTGTCTTGAAGCGATGCGATATGCACACCAAACTTATGCTTATCTAAAGGTACAAGTGTTGAAGCACTCTCTAATGCTTGCCCAAGTAATGTTTTTATCTCTAAAAACAACCCTTCAAACGATGCGTGTTGTTCTTTATGTACATAGGTAAACTCTCTACCCAAACGTTTCTCTTTTGACATAAATACTGCAAGCTCTGCTATAAAAGAAGAAAGCTCAAAATATA
>Ga0256844_10000522_pt1 | contig 14809 bp, 14 predicted proteins | sample MusselsmetaG_FD_189100 | JGI IMG/M metagenome (GOLD analysis project Ga0256844, IMG submission 189100) | Mussel associated microbial communities from hydrothermal vent at the East Pacific Rise, Pacific Ocean - Mussels | ecosystem: Host-associated > Mollusca > Shell > Unclassified ... | reverse complement strand
TTACTCTTTCGTTTTTAGCATGGCAAGCAGCACATGTTTTTTCATAGAATAAGTTTTTACCTTTTGTTATTAAATTGTCTTTAGAATGGGTTTCAACTGTTGAATTATCTTTAGTCTCAACAGGAGTAGTTTTCTCTTTTGTTTGCGCTTCTACCACAACATCTTTTGTCTCTTTTATTGTTGTGCTACTTGTAGGTTTGTTGGTTTTACAACTAATGAAGGTTAGGGTAAAAATTAAAAAGGCTAAAACTAGTTTTTTCATTTTATGATGACTTTATGACAACTATAAATTTTGACTTTTAGAATTATTTTTAGAAACAAAAACATCCGCTAGAGGCGGATGTTTAAATGTTTTATATTTTAAGAATTATTTAGCTGAACGTATATAAGCTGCAATAGCTTGTAAGTCTTCAGGGCTAATATCCTTTAAGATCGTTTCTATATTACCTTTCATAATTGCTACTTGACCAGGGTCTGTATCAACAATTGCATCTGCATTTCCTTTTAAAAACTTTACGATATTACCATTTGCATCTGCATATTTAGTAGCGATATCTTTAATAGAAGGCCCTACTACTTTAGTGTCTGGTGCATGGCAAGCATTACATGTTTTTTCTGTAAATAATTTTTCACCAGCAGCAGCTTGGTCATCACCAGTAGCAGCTTCAGTTGTAGTTTCTTCAATTTTAACTTCTTCTTTTACAGTTTCAATTTCTGTTTTTACTTCCTCTTTCTTTTTGTCGCCACAGCTAGTTAATGTAATAGCTAAAGCGCCAAATAATAAAATTAATTTTTTCATGTTTAGAATTATTTTTTTAAATGTTAAAGTACAAATATATGATTCTTACTTTAACAAACGAAATTTTGGAAGTTTTATGCTATTTTTTCGATAATTTAGATTGATTATAAATGCAACAATTAGATTGGCAAAAAAATACTAAATTTGCCAAACAAAAGACATTAAATGTTAGATAGATTAAATATATTCAAACAGCGTTTTGATGAGGTTTCAGATTTGATAATTCAACCTGATATTATTACAGATCAGAAGCGATATGTAAAACTGAATAAAGAATACAAAGATCTGAAGAAGATTGTTGATAAGCGAGATGAGTATAAAATTTTGCTTGATAATATTAGTGAGGCTAAGGAGATTATTTCTGATGGTTCTGATGCTGAAATGGTTGAAATGGCACAGTTAGAATTAAATGAGGCAAATGAAAAAATGCCAATAATTGAAGATGAAATTAAATTTTTATTGATACCAAAAGATGCCGAAGATGCTAAAAATGTTATTGTTGAGATAAGAGCGGGTACGGGTGGAGATGAGGCGAGTATTTTTGCAGGAGATTTATATCGAATGTATACAAAATACAGTTCAGATAGAGGTTGGAGAACAGAGATAGAAGATATAAGCGAAGGAACTTCAGGTGGATTTAAAGAAATAATTTTCAGTATTTCAGGAGCTGATGTTTATGGCGATATGAAATTTGAATCTGGTGTGCATCGTGTACAGCGGGTGCCTCAAACAGAAACGCAAGGGCGAGTGCACACATCAGCAGCAACAGTAATGGTTTTGCCAGAGGCAGAAGAGTTTGATATTGAATTAAAAACAAGTGATATTCGTGTAGATTATTTTTGTTCTTCTGGGCCGGGCGGGCAATCGGTAAACACAACATATTCTGCGGTTCGTTTAACACATATTCCTTCAGGGATAGTTGCGCAGTGTCAAGATCAGAAATCACAACATAAGAATAAAGATAAAGCAATGAAGGTATTGCGTTCTCGTATATACGAAGTGGAATTAGAGAAGAAATTAGCAGCAGATTCTGCAAAAAGAAACTCTTTAGTTTCGAGTGGAGATCGATCTGCAAAAATTAGAACCTATAATTATCCACAAGGACGAGTAACAGAGCATAGAATTGGCTTAACACTATACGATTTGAGTAATATTATTAATGGAGATATCCATAAAATTATTGAAGAATTGAAATTAGCCGAGAATGCAGAAAAGTTAAAAGAATTAGGAGAGGAGTTGTAGCGCTGATAAGTGTTTGAAGTTGTGCGGAATAGCTAACTAATATATCAACTTAACAGTTTAAAGTACTTTGTAACTAGCTACTTTATAGTTTGTTTAAATACTAACGGTTACTCTTTTTTCGTTTAATTTACATTATTATTTTATATAGTTCAAACTCTAGTATTAATTTTACCATGCAATTGTAACCAAATATGGGTTTTACAGGATTAAAGAAGAAGTCAGCAATTCAAGCATTAGAAAAGCAATTAAAAAAGTTAAAAAGCAATGACCTTGTTCCAACTAAAATTGAAAAAATTGGTGTTTTAGCCGATTCAAGATTGTTTGGGAGTTATGATATTACTAGGAATTTGAGACAAAAGCTAGGCATTTCAGAGCAAGAGCAAATAGATATCATTATTTATGAAAATATAAAGGATGATTTTGTAACGCAACATTACAGTACGTTTACTGATAAAGATTTTGGTATGTATGGTAAGGCTAAAGGAAATGTAGTTGGGTTTGTTGCTGATAATTATGATTTGCTGATAAATTATTGCAATCATGAATCAGTTTATACAAACTTAATTGTCTTGCAAGCAAAAGCCAAGTTTAAAGTAGGTTTTTTTGATGAAACAATGCAAAGTGTATATGATTTCACCATAGATATCGAAGGAAATAAAGTAGATATTTTTAATGATGAATTGGCAAAGTATTTAAAAATTTTAAAATTAGTGTGATAGGGTTGTTCTGAAGTTTCAGTGCAATTTCATTTAAATTGTAAATAGATTAATGAAGAAATTTCAAGGAACAGGTGTCGCATTAATTACACCTTTTAAAAAAGACAAATCTATTGATTTTGAGGCTTTAAAAAGCATAGTTAACTTTCAAATTGAGAATGGTATAGACTATTTAGTTGTACAAGGAACTACAGGAGAGCCAGCGACGCTAACCGTAAAAGAGAGGATGCAGGTTGAAGCGACGATAATAGCGGCTAATAAAGGGCGATTACCTCTAGTATTGGGTATTGGTGGAAATAATACACAAGCCGTACTAGATGAAATAACTACGAAAGATTTAGGTGCTTTTGATGCTATTTTATCAGTTGCGCCATATTATAATAAGCCAACTCAAGAAGGGTTTTATCAGCATTTTAAAGCTATTGCCGAAAGAACTCCAAAACCAATTATACTTTATAATGTGCCAGGAAGAACTGCAAAAAATGTTGCGCCAGAAACAATTCTTAGGCTTGCATCTGATTTTACTAATATTATAGGTGTAAAAGAAGCAGGAAACAGCCTACATCAATATTTAAAGTTACTAAAGAATAAGCCAGAAGATTTTTTAATTATATCTGGAGATGATGACTTAGTACTAGGCGTTGTGCTTGCTGGTGGAGCAGGGGTTATATCTGTTATTGGGCAGGCTTTTCCAAAAGAATTCTCTGATATGATACGTTTGGGGATTCAAGGTAAAGCAAAGCAGGCTTACCAAATACATTATAGCTTAATGGATTGTATAGATTTAATTTTTGAAGAGAATAATCCTGCAGGAATTAAAGCATTATTAAATAAACAAAAACAATGCGAACCTTATGTTAGGCTTCCGTTAGTAGTAGCAAGTGAGGAGTTACAATTGAAGATTGATCAGTTTGTAGATAGGTATTAACAAATTTTTAGCACCTTTTTTAAAGAAATAACGAAAACTACCTCTATTTTTGCGCTTTACTAAGAAATTGTTTTATTAATCCGTTAGAAATAAGTATTTTTGCAAAATGTTTCGATTAAAAATTTTTAGTGCTACACTGCTTATAGCAATATTATTTTCATCTTGTAGTGAATATCAAAAGGTATTGAACAAAGGAGAGGTTGTAGATCAATATAAAATGGCAAATAAGCTTTTTGAAGAAGGGAAGTATCACAAAGCCTTGCCCTTATTTGAGAAGGTAATACCAAAATACAGACGTAAACCTCAGTTTGAGCGTATCCAATATATGGTTGGGCAGTCCAATTATTTCACAAAAGATTATGATTTAGCAGCATATTATTTTAATCGATTTATTGGTAATTATCCAAATAGTTCTAAAATTGAAGAAGCTGCTTATTTGGTTGCACATAGTTATTATTTAGGAGCTCCAAAATCAAGTAGAGATCAGGCAGGTACGCAAAAAGCATTAGTTGCTTTTCAGAATTTTATTGATAAGTATCCAACATCTGATAAGATTGAAGACGCAAATAGGTATTATGATGAATTGACAAAAAGGATAGAGAAAAAAGCATTTGATGTTGCGAAGCTGTATTATACGATAGAGCATTACAATGCTGCTATTACTGCATTTGATGTCTTTTTAGAAAATAATTACGGAACAATCTATAAAGAAGATGCATTGGCATATAAGTTTTTAGCTTCCTATGAATTAGGGATGCAAAGTGTTATTGTAAAAAAAGAAAAAAGAATAAACAATGCAGTTTTAGCCTATCAAAGGTATAAAAAGCGTTTTCCGAAGTCGGGTAAGTTTAAAAACTTCTCAAGTTTAGAAGAGAAGTTACAGGCAGAGTTAATATCAACAAAACAAGAACTAGAAAAATACAAAATCAATGGATTATAAAGAATCAGAAGCACCATTATCAACAGTTACTTATGATAAAACAAAAATTGAAGCTCCTACAAGTAATATTTACGAAGCTATTTCTGTTATTTCAAAAAGAGCCATTCAAATTAATGAAGATTTGAAGAGAGAGTTGATTGCTAAGTTAGAAGAGTTTGCTACGCATAATGATAGCTTAGAAGAAATTTTCGAAAACAAAGAACAAATTGAAGTATCTCGTTTTTACGAAAAATTACCTAAACCAACTGCAATAGCAATTGAAGAGTGGTTAAATGAAAAGATTTACAGCAGAAAACCAGAAGTAACGGACGATAATAAATAATGTCAATTGTAAGTGGTAAAAATATTATTCTAGGTGTAACTGCCGGGATTGCTGCTTATAAAACAGCGTACCTTGTACGGTTATTTGTTAAAGCAGGAGCAGAGGTAAAGGTTGTGATGACGCCTGCTTCTAAAGATTTTGTTACTCCCTTAACACTTTCTACACTTTCTAAGAATCCTGTTTATTCTACCTTTTATGATAAAGAAGAGGAGAATAAACTATGGAATAATCATGTTGATTTAGCACTTTGGGCTGATTTTATGGTCATTGCCCCTACCACAGCAAATACCTTGTCGAAAATGGCAACAGGTACCTGTGATAATTTATTGTTGGCAGTGTATCTTTCTGCTAAATGTAAAGTCTTTTTTGCACCAGCAATGGATTTAGATATGTATAAGCATTCATCCACAAAAGAAAATTTTAAAAAATTAAAAAGCTTTGGAAATATTATAATTCCTGCAGATAGTGGTGAGTTGGCAAGTGGTTTGGTTGGAGAAGGAAGAATGGCAGAGCCAGAAGCTATTCTATCCTTTATAGAAAAAGAAATTCTATCAAATTTACCATTGCAAGGAAAAAAAGTATTGTTAACTGCAGGTCCAACGTACGAAGCCATAGATCCTGTCCGTTTTATAGGAAATCATTCTTCAGGTAAGATGGGTTTTGAATTGGCTAAAGAAGCAGCAAATTTAGGTGCAGAGGTGTTATTAATTAGTGGTCCATCTAATGAAAGTGTAAATCATAAATTAATTAAAAGAATAGATGTTACAAGTGCAGAAGAAATGTATCATACTGTGCATGAACACTTTAAAATTGTTGATATTGCTATTTTAGCAGCCGCAGTAGCAGATTATAAGCCGCTTACAGTAGCTTCTGATAAGATTAAGAAAAAAGAGCTAACTTTAAGCTTAGAGTTAAGCAAAACAAAAGATATATTAGCATCATTAGGTAAGGTCAAAGCAAAACAATTTTTAGTGGGGTTTGCTTTAGAAACCAACAATGAATTGGAAAATGCAAAAGGAAAACTAAAGCGTAAGAATTTAGATTTAATTGTTTTAAATTCTTTACGAGATAAGGGTGCAGGCTTTAAAAAGGCAACCAATAAAGTGACTTTGATAGACAAGCAAGAAAGAATTACTAAATTTGACTTAAAATCTAAAAGAGAAGTTGCTCAAGATATTTTTAAAGAAATAATAAAAAAAATAAATGCGTAAAATACTATTCATACTTACTTTAGGTATTGCTTTTCAAGTAAAAGCTCAAGAACTTAATTGTTTGGTAATTGTAAATGCAGATCAGATTCAAAATACAAATAGTCAGATTTATACAACCTTGCAAAACTCCATAATGGAGTATATGAATAATACCAAATGGACAAATCAAGATTATAAACCGCAAGAAAGAATTGAGTGTGCAATTACTTTGATGATTTCTGAGCAGCCTTCTACAAACACCTTTAAAGGGAGTATTCAAATTCAAGCATCTCGACCTGTATATAATTCAACATACAAAACACCAACCTTAAATTTTAACGATAATAATTTAGCATTTGATTATACAGAGTTTGAATCTTTAGACTTTAATGAGAATAGTTTTGAATCAAATTTAGTATCGATTCTAACATTTTATGCCTATACTATTTTAGGAATTGATGCAGATACTTTTTCGCAAAACGGAGGTGATGAATACCATAGAAAAGCAGAGAATATTGTAAATTTAGCACAGCAAAGTGGCTATTCTGGCTGGAATAGGATTGATGGAAATCAGACCAGATATCAATTGAATGAGAATATGTTATCATCATCATACCAAGATTTTAGAGATGTCTTATATGCCTATCATAGAAATGGACTTGATACGATGAGTGAGAATAAAAAAGAAGCAAAGAAGAATATAGGAGAGTCTTTAAAGAAGTTGGAAAGCATTTATAAAAGGCGTGCAAATGCGTATTTACTAAGAGTCTTTATGGATACAAAATCTGATGAAATTTCTGAGATATTCTCAGATGGCCCTAGAGTAAATAATGCCGCTTCTTTAAAGGAAATGTTACTTAAAATTTATCCTACACTTAATGAAAAGTGGGATAAGATTAAAATCTAATTAAGTATTTTACAGCAATATTCTTAAGTTTGATGTGTGTAATAGCACTTACTATTTTAAACAAATTATCTAATGTTAGTCTCTCTTTCCATAAAAAATTATGCACTAATTGATAGTTTGCAAGTTAACTTTTATAAAGAATTTTCTATTATTACAGGAGAAACAGGAGCTGGAAAATCAATACTTTTAGGGGGTTTGGCTTTGATTTTAGGAAAAAGAGCAGATTTATTAAGTTTAAAAGATAAAACAAAAAAATGTATTATTGAAGGTGAGTTTTTAATCACAAAATTCAACTTAAAGACTTTTTTTGAAGAGAATGATCTCGATTTTTATAAACAGACAATTATTAGGAGAGAGATTTTACCGTCAGGCAAGTCTAGAGCCTTTGTTAATGACACGCCTACTACATTAGCGGTGTTAGCTGCCTTAGGAGCAAAGCTGATAGATATTCATTCACAGCATCAAACATTACAGTTGGCAAATGCAGATTTTCAGTTTTTAATTATTGATGCTCTAGCAGAAAATCAAAAACATTTAGAGTCGTATAAAAAAGGATTGGTTTTGTACAAATCTCTAAGCAAAGCATTACAGCAAATTACGGATAATCAACAGCAAGAAAAAGAACAATATGATTACCATTCCTTTTTACTAAAAGAATTGGTTGATGCTGAATTCAAACCAGAGGAGCAGAAGGTTTTAGAAAACACTTTAGAGGAGCTAAATCATATAGAAGATATAAAATCTAATTTGTCAGAAGCGATTCAGTTATCTGATAAAGAAGATATAGGCTTGTTAGATGGGTTAAGAAAGTATACCGGTATTCTTCAAAATTTATCTGATTTTAGTAAGACATACAGTGAGCTTTTTGATAGAGTTTCAAGTTTAAAAATTGATTTTGAAGATATTGTTAGTGAAATTGAAAGGCTTGGTAGAGAATCTTCAGCATATTTTCCTCAAGAAATTGAATATTATAATGACAGATTGCAATTGCTTTATAGTTTGCAAAAAAAGCATAAAGTAAATTCAATTAAAGATTTGGCAGAAGTTCAGCAAACATTAACCGATAAAGTTGGTGTTGTAGAAAATGCGTCTGAGCTTATAGCAGGCAAAGAGCTTGCTATAGCAGAGGTAGAAAGTAAACTGAATAAGCTTGCGAAAATAATTCACAGTAGAAGGCATAAGGCAATAAAGATTTTGTTGGAAGAGTTGAAGAATAGCTTAACTAAATTAGGGATGCCTCACACTACATTTAAAATAGAATTGGACTTAAAAAATAATTTTTTATCCAATGGGAAAGACATGTTAGAATTTTTAATAGCAACAAATAAAGGAAGTGATTTTAAGGAGATAAAAAAAATTGCATCAGGAGGAGAAATGTCAAGAATAATGTTATCTATAAAGGCAATTTTAAGTAACTATTCTAGTTTGCCTACAATTATTTTTGATGAAATAGATACAGGGGTTTCTGGAGAAATTTCAAATAGAATTGCAAAAGTAATGCTAGCTATGAGCGAAAATATGCAGGTTCTTGCCATTACACATTTACCTCAAATTGCAGCAAAGGGAAAATATCATTACAAGGTGTTTAAAACGGAAAAAGACAATAAAACAATAACAAATATGAAAGAGCTTTCTGATAAAGAACGGGTGAAAGAATTAGCAGAGATGTTAAGTGGGAAAGCTATTACAGATTCTGCAATGCAGCATGCAAAGCAACTTTTAAAGCAAGGCTAGTTATAAAGTAGGGAATACTAAAAAAAATAATGATATATTTGTTGTCGTCACAAATGGAGATTAATTAGATACAAAAAAGAGATATGTACAATTTATTAAAAGGAAAACGTGGGATTATTTTTGGGGCTTTAGATGAAAATTCTATTGCTTGGAAAACTGCAGAAAAAGCACACGAAGAAGGAGCTAAGTTTGTTTTGACCAATGCGCCAATCGCAATGCGAATGGGTGAAATAAACAAATTGGCAGAAAAGACAGGTTCTGAAATTATACCAGCAGATGCAACATCATTAGAAGATTTAGAAAATCTAATAAGCCAGTCTGTTGAGATTTTAGGTGGTAAATTAGATTTTGTATTGCACTCTATTGGGATGTCTGTCAATGTGAGAAAAGGAAATCATTACACAGATCAGAATTATGATTTTACAACAAAAGGCTGGGATGTTTCCGCAGTTTCTTTTCATAAAGTAATGCAAATACTCTATAAGCGAGATATAATGAACGAATGGGGCTCTATAGTGGCGTTAACCTATATGGCAGCGCAGCGGGTTTTCCCAGATTATAATGATATGGCAGATAATAAAGCTTATTTAGAATCTATAGCAAGGAGTTTTGGTTATTTTTTCGGTACCGATAAAAAGGTAAGAGTCAATACAATTTCACAATCTCCAACTCCAACAACAGCAGGGAAAGGTGTAAAAGGCTTTGATGGTTTTTTAGAATATGCAGATAAAATGTCGCCTTTAGGTAATGCTACAGCAGATGAATGTGCAGACTATACCATTAGTCTTTTTTCTGATTTAACAAAAAAAGTAACCTTACAAAACTTATTTCATGATGGTGGATTCTCTAACATGGGTGTAAGTCAGTCTGTTATGGATTATTTCATGAAGCAACAAGATTAGAGTATTTATAGTAAAAGAATATACTTTTTTTTAAAAAGAAACGTTAGTAGTATATTAAAAGAAAAAGGGATAACATTAAAAATCATAACCATGAAAATAAAAATTGCCTTACAATTGTTTGCTATGTTCTTGATGTCATCTATATGGCAATCAAATGCAAGTTCAATAAACACAGTAGCTCCACCAGTAAACGATGATTGTAGTGGTGCAATTAGTTTAACAATAAATCCAAATTTTTTATGTGCAAATGTTACATCAGGTACGGTTGCTGAAGCTACAGCTTCAACAGCTCCAAATGCTTGTAGTAGTAATGTAAATGCAAATGATGATGTTTGGTTTAAGTTTGTAGCCACGGCTACAGCACATAGAATAGAAATTAATGGTATTATAGCTTCGGTAGGTGTAGCAGATATGTATCATATGGTTTATGATGGAGGTACAGCAGCAGATTGTGCTGCTTTAGGGATGCCTATACTTTGTAGTGACCCTGAAATGAGTAATTTAAATGCATCAACTTCAGGAAATTTAACAATAGGAAACACATATTTTATAAGAGTTTTTACAAATTCAGCTACAGCAGGAAATGCAACATTTACAATTTGTGTAGGGTCGGAGGCAATGCCTCCAGCAAATGATGCGTGTGCTAATGCACAAGTGTTAACAACTTTTCCTCATCAGGAATTGGTTGATGCTTCTGCAGCTACCAATAATGACGGTTTTATTACAGCCTCTGGCTGTATTGATACCAATGATGGTGTTTGGTATACCTATACTGCTCAAGATGATAAATGGCTTTCGATTATAGTTTCTCCAAGTGGAGGATGGAACTCTTCAATTGCAGCGTACAGCGGTACGTGTGGCGCATTAACATGTGTAGATTCTTCGAATCCAGGAGGAAATGGAGTGGTTGAAACTCTTGATTTTGCTATGACAGCAGGAGTTACTTATTTTATTAATATAGCATACCCTAGTGGGACTGTTGATTCACCTGAAGGGATATTTAATATTTCTATTAATAAGGTGTTGTCCGTAGATGATATTATCGCAAAAGGATTTTATTATTACCCTAATCCCGTAAAGAATACACTTAAAGTAACTGCAAATGAGCCAATCAATCAAATTAGTATTTATACCGTTTTAGGCAGAGAGATTAAAAAATTGAGCGAAAAAGATTTAGCTGATTTTAACTCTGAAATAGATTTTTCTAAATTTCCAAGGGGAGCTTACTTTGTAAGAGCCGTAGTTGGAGGAGAGAGTGGTGTTTTTAAAGTAGTTAAAGAATAAATTTTTTTAGATATAATAAAAAAGGCTCTCAGACAATGAGAGCCTTTTTTGTTTTGACAGCAATAGATTCCTTATATTTGACTTTTCAATTAGAAGCCTTTTGGATTTAAAATTCTCTATATTAATACCTGTCTATAATCGGCCACACGAGCTCGATGAATTACTAGATAGTATTAACAAACAAACCTTTGTTGAAAAGTTTCAGGTGTTTGTTATAGAAGATGGCTCAACAGAGTCATCAGAGTCAATCATAAAGAAGTACCAAGCTGATTTAGACCTAGCGTACTATATCAAAGAAAATTCAGGGCCAGGTTTGAGTAGGAATTTCGGAATGCAAAAAGCCACAGGTAACTATTTTATTGTCTTAGATTCAGATTGTATTTTGCCCAAGCAATATCTAGAAGAAGTTTTTGGTGCTTTAACAACGAATTATACAGATGCTTTTGGTGGGCCAGATGCTTCGCATAAATCGTTTACAAACATACAAAAGGCAATTAATTATGCAATGACTTCATTGTTAACCACAGGAGGCATACGTGGAAAGAAAAATAGCATAGATGCCTTTCAGCCTAGAAGTTTTAATATGGGTATTTCAAAAGAAGCATTTCAAAAGACCAATGGTTTTGGAAGCCAGCGTTATGGCGAAGATATTGATCTCTCTTTACGATTGTGTGAGCATGATTTTAAAACACAGTTAATTTCAAAGGCTTTTGTGTATCATAAACGGAGAACAACATTAAAACAATTTTTTAAGCAGACTTTTAATTTTGGTGCAGCACGCCCCATTTTAAATAAGCAGCATCCTAATACATCAAAAATAACCTATTGGTTTCCAAGTTTGTTTGGTCTGGGTTTGCTTTTTTCTAGCATTCTTTTTTTTCTAGGAATACCTTACTTTTTGTGGTTTTTTGGACTTTATTTTACATTCATTTTTATAGATGCCTTTATCCAAAATAAAAACATACTAGTTGCAGGATTAAGCATTGTTACCACACTAGTTCAATTTTTTGGTTATGGCTTAGGGTTTTTGCGTTCTACATTTCGTTTGCAATTAGGTAAATCAATTAAAGCTACTTTTCCTGAAATGTTTAGCTAAATTTTCTATATTTTAATTCGCAATCCTTATTTTTGTCTACTAGAAAAGTTTAGAGATGAAATACGCAAAGAATATATTAGAAACTATCGGGAATACCCCTTTGGTAAAAATGAATGTAATTACAAAAGAAATAGACGCTTTGGTGTTGGCAAAAGTAGAAACATTCAATCCAGGTAATTCTGTAAAAGATAGAATGGCAGTAAAAATGGTTGAAGATGCCGAGGCGGATGGGCGTTTAAAACCAGGAGGAACTATTATAGAAGGTACTTCGGGGAATACAGGTATGGGTCTAGCATTGGCTGCCATTGTAAAAGGCTATAGGTTAATCTGTGTAATTGGCGATAAACAGTCAAAAGAAAAGATAGATATTTTGAGAGCTGTTGGAGCAGAAGTAGTGGTTTGTCCGAATGATGTAGAACCAACTGATCCACGGTCATATTATTCCGTTTCAAAACGATTGGCAGCTGAAACACCAAATTCTTGGTATGTAAATCAATATGATAACCCGTCGAATGCTATTGCACATTATGAACAAACAGCGCCAGAAATTTGGGAACAAACAGAAGGAAAAATCACACATTTTGTAGTGGGAGTAGGTACTGGAGGAACCATATCTGGAATTGGAAAATATTTAAAGGAGAAGAATCCAAACATCAAAATTTGGGGTATAGATACCTACGGGTCTGTTTTTAAGAAATATCATGAAACAGGTGTTTTTGATGAAAATGAAATATATCCATATATTACAGAAGGTATAGGGGAGGATATCTTACCTAAGAATGTCAATTTTGACGTGATTGATGGTTTTACAAAAGTAACCGATAAAGATGGTGCTGTATATACACGTAAATTAGCTAAGGAAGAAGGTGTTTTTGTTGGGAACTCAGCAGGGTCTGCAATTAAAGGCGTGTTGCAACTCAAAGAACACTTTAAACCAGACGATGTTGTTGTTGTCTTGTTTCACGATCATGGCAGTAGGTATGTAGGTAAGATGTTTAATGATGATTGGATGCGTGATAGAGGATTTTTAGATGAAGAAGTTACAACAGCCTTAGATTTAATAAAGAATCATATAGATAAGCCATTGGTTACTGTAAAAACAGAAGAGCTAGTATCGCATGCAATTGAAAGAATGCGAAGCTATAAAATTTCTCAAATTCCAGTTGTAGATGTTAATGGTTTTGTGGGCTCGGTAGACGAAAGTGATTTGTTTAGAATGTATTTTGAAGATAAAAACAGTGCAGATATGCCTATTAAAGCAGTAATGCATGATGCATTTCCTATTGTAAAAAAGAATACATCTATAGAGGAAGTGTCTAAATTAATAGCAAAAGAAATACCAGCTGTTTTGGTAGATTTAGAAAATGGTGAATACCATATTATAACTAAACATGATTTAATACAGATGATTAAATAAATACAACACCAATGAATCGAATAATTATACTAATTTTTTTACTAGCTATAAGTACTTCTTTTGGTCAAAAGCTAAATAGCTCTGAAAAGAAAATTTTAAAAACAATAGCGAAGAACAATAGCGAGGCCATTGACCTATTAAAAGAAGTTGTTGCCATAAATAGTGGTACAATGAATCATCAAGGCGTAAAAGAAGTTGCACTAATTTTTAAACAAGCTTTTGAAGAAATCAATTTTAATACCGATTGGGTAGATATGTCAGAAGTAAATAGGTCTGGTCATTTATTTGCAGAAATTAAAGGTAAGAAAGGTAAAAAAATATTATTGATTGGGCATTTTGATACCGTTTTTGAAAAAGATAGTCCTTTTCAAAAATTCACTATGGTAAATGATAGTATTGCGCATGCACCTGGAGCAAATGATATGAAAGGCGGAGATATAATTATGTTATATGCCTTAAAAGCATTGCAAGAAAATGGGTTGTTGAAAGATGCTCAAATTATTGTGGCTTATACAGGAGATGAAGAAAGTTCAGGAAAACCGTTATCTATCAGTAGAAGAGATTTGATTGCCGCTGCAAAAAGGAGTGATATTGCCTTGGGTTTTGAGACATCTACAGGTCTTAATTATGCTACTGTTGCAAGAAGAGGTTCTTCAGGTTGGGAAGTTGAGGTGACTGGAAAGAGAGCACATTCCTCAGGAATTTTTAATAAAGAAGTTGGAGCAGGAGCAATTTTTGAGCTTTCAAGAATATTAAATAGCTTTTATAATGAAGTAAGAGGAGAGGAGTATTTAACTTTTAATCCTGGAGTGATTTTAGGAGGAACTGAAGTTTCTTATGATAAAGCCTTTAGTAAAGGAACTACCTTTGGTAAAAGTAATGTTGTAGCACAAACGGCTATAGTAAATGGAGGTTTGCGATTTATTTCTGAAGAACAAAAAGAAAATGCAAGAGAGAAAATGAGAATTATAGTGGCAAAAAATTTACCACATACCTCCGCTAAAATTATATTTAAAGATAGTTACCCTGCGATGGGACCAACAAAAGGTAATTTAGCATTATTAGAAATATTGAACCAAGTAAGTTTAGATTTAAACCAAGGAGACGTTGAAGCTTATGACCCAGGAAAGAGAGGAGCGGCAGATACTTCATTTGTTGCAGATTATGTTGACTGTTTAGATGGTTTGGGTGCCTTAGGTGAAAATTCCCATACACCACAAGAGACAATAAATTTAAATGCCATTGAAGCATTAACAAAACGTACTGCAATTTTGATCTATAGATTGATTAATCAGAAGTAGCCTTAGGTTGAATTCAGGGTTTAAAGAAATT
>Ga0256844_10000521_pt1 | contig 14816 bp, 10 predicted proteins | sample MusselsmetaG_FD_189100 | JGI IMG/M metagenome (GOLD analysis project Ga0256844, IMG submission 189100) | Mussel associated microbial communities from hydrothermal vent at the East Pacific Rise, Pacific Ocean - Mussels | ecosystem: Host-associated > Mollusca > Shell > Unclassified ... | reverse complement strand
CAGCACAGAGAAAATTTATCGTGCATTTATCACAGACAATGGTACTAACAGAGATGACTCAGATATACTTTATTAACAGAGAGGGCGAAAGCCCTCTCTTATATTCTAAAACATCATATCTTCTAAACTATCTCCTGTTCCCTCTAACTTTCTTAGTCCTGTATTTACTCTATGTAAATCTCCTGGTATTGGTGAATTCTCTGGAAATTTAAGTAAGAAGAACTTCTTCTCTTCACTAACGGTTGTAGGTAGTCTATGTTTACCTCTTTGTATTGTTAGATAACTTACACCATTAACTTTAGCTACGTGTCCATAAAGCTCTAGATCGATTTCCTGGTCTAGTTGTCCACTACCTGCATAGTAACCCTTACCCTCTACCTCTTTAACAAAATCTATATCACTTACACCATTTCTAATTAAGTTCTTAGCACCCACACTAAGTTGATGTGGTGTTATGAATAACATCTTTCTACCAGCGTTTAAGAAGTTTCGAATACGTCTAAACATATCCCTCAAGTCTGTACCCATCGGACCATCTTTTAAACAACCTGTTGTAGGAACTAAGCCAAGATAATCAACTAGACAAGTTACGATCTCGTGACCCGTTCTTTCTAACTCTTCTATTTCATCCATGAAACCACGGTAAGACCACTTAGTAGGATCAACTCTCATTATCTTAAGTATCCAACCAGTCTTAGCAAACATACCATGTACATAATCAGTTATCTCATCAATGGTGAAATCACCAAGGTCAACACTAATACCCTCTAGATCTTTCTTAAGATATCTGAAGATAAATTCAAAGACGTTCTTAACATCATCCTCTAAAGAGAATAGAACCATTGTAGCTTTCTTAGTTTCATCTTTAAGTATGGGTTTATTAAACTGCGCTAGTTGTATAAACAAACTGACACTTAAACCTGACTTATACTTATGTTGTAGAGAAGCAATGGTTACAAACTCACCTCTTCTTAAACCACCAGCTGTTAGATCATTTAGATATTGCCAACCTGTTAAAAGTAAATCTCCCTCTTCATAACTGTTAGCTATACTATTATAAACGTCTTTAACAGCTTCTCTATCTCCAAGGTCTACTCTATTAACAATCGCTGAGTTAGCTCCACTATTAGCTCTACTGTATTTCTCTAACGTTCTAGAGATATCGTTCATGAACTCTTTTTTATCTACAATAGTGTCCCTACGTCTACTGAAAGTAAATGAAGCAGTGTTTAAAAGTTTCTCAACAACCTTATCAACAGTATATGCCTCTATTTCGAAATATAGACTTTTAGCAGTAGCAGAAGGATCTTCTGGTTTATCAAAACACTTAATAACTTTACCAACTAGGTCAACGTCATTAATGGTTACTTCTAGTTTCTGTATAAGGATGTCTCTATCAAGACTCGTCTGTGCTAGCATGTCTTTACAGTAATGTAATAAAACCATATTGTTTTCTTTATTAGCGCCTAACATCTTATCTGCATTAAGAGACGTCTCTATCATCTCTATAGTGTCTTTCAATAACTCACTGTTATTCACGGTACCGTTCTTCAGGTAGTCCATATATAACATTCTAATAACTAGCAGTATTACAAATCTTTCTTTCATATCCATCCTTTATTTTTATAATCTCATCACCAAACATCTGTCCATAAAAAGTTCTTTATTGAACTTACAAAGGATAACGTATGAAAATTGTTTTGGTCACACCTAGTGTTCAGCGAGCACTACCACGATTTGGTTTAGACTATAGTATGATAGCAGATGAAATCGAAAGTCTCAAACGACTATCACCTTTCGACAAGGAAGAGTTTAACCTAGCTCAGTCAGCATTTATAAAATTATCTGACAAAGGTTTTAATGTACCAAAAAACTTCGAAGTAGATTATAGCATCTTTACTATAGTAAACGGTAGAACAGTAATGGTTACATTGGACGACAACGACATGATAGAATTGAAGACAAATGAGTCTAGAGATTCACTACACAAGCTTAGACTTAGTCTATACAACTACTTGATACTACACTTTAAAGAATCAGTACAATCTGAACACTATGAAGTTAGTCAACTTTCTATATAACGTTTAAGTTACTACAACGTACTTAAATGAATAAAAAAAACTTAAGGAATTCCCGATGAATAAAAACTTTACTCATGCTTTAGCAACTGCATTAGCAGCTGGTAATATTACAGCAGGAAAAGAAACAGCAGCAATCGCTCTTACAACAGAAGAGGCAGTTGTTGAAGTAGCTGAGACTAAAGGTTCTAAACTATTAGAAACTGTTACTAAACACTTTACAGCAGAAAACGCACCTGAAGCTACAGATTCAGTTGATACTATCGCTTTTAGAGAAGCTAGACTTACTGGTGCTAAGCACGGTGCAGCTCTTGCTACAGATGGACAAGCAGTTGTTACTGGTACTAGAAAACCTAAGCAGCTTGATTATGAAGAAGCTTCAATGGGTTCAGATGTTATTTCACATACTTCTGAGAAAAGAGAACTAGCTACAGAGTCATTTGATGGTCAGTCTCTAGAGTCTATTGTTTATTTCTCATCAGCTGTTGGTACTACTCTTGGTGCACAAGATGATTTCGCAAGAACATTCTTCCCACCTATCCTTGTTACTTCTAACACATCTTCAGTTTCTGTAGAGTCTAGAATTGTAAAAATTACTGAGTCTTTCTCTAGAGATAGTCTTTCTCCAGATGCTAAGAAAAGAAACGTTAAACTTTTAACAAATGCTCTTACAGATACTTCAGTTCTTGAAACTGCATCTCATAGACTTTACGCTGTTAAACGTGCAGGTACTACATCTGTACTTTGTGACGCTCCTTATACTGTTGAGCTAGCTAAAGGTGATATCACTTCTGCTCCTCTTAAATTTGGTAAGTCTATTCCTTTATCATTTGTTTCTAAAACAGATGCTAACTTAGAAAATGGTCTTGATGATGAAACATTCGCACTTGTTGGTAAGATTGACTTAGATGCAGTATACTACACAGTTGGTGCTGAGACATTTAAAGTTGATACAGGTTTAATGCCTTACAGAAACTTCATCTATAACAAATCACAAGGTGACCACAAAGACATGAGTCTTTCTTTTAAGACAAACAAAGCTCACGTTAAAATTGGTGTTGCTAAAACATATAACAATGCTGAATCTGCTGTTCTTGCTGACATCGATGGTGCTAATGGTTATACAGTTACTTTGGCTATTGCTATTCATGGTGGAATCAACACAAGAGATGCTGATGCAGAAGTATATGCTTCTAAACTTGAGATTGAACACATCAGAGATGAAAAAGGTGTTATCGTTGAGTCAGGTGCAATCTATGACAAAATCGTAGCTGCTTTTGCTGGTATGAAACTTGTTGGTTATGACTTAGAAGTATATGCTTCAAATGCTAACTTGACACATGATGGTCAGTTCATTACTGCTGATGTACAATCATACTCTTACGCTATTCCAGTTCTTTCTCCAATCATTATCCAAAAGCAAATTGCTAATGCTGGTATTGATGGTGATACAGCTTACCTTGGTGATGTTATTACTACTCTTGGTGCTAAGACTTCAGCTCTTGCTGTTAGAACTATTACTAGCTTCTCAGACAGAATGAGACTTGCTATTGAAAACGCTGGTGGAAACCAAGTAGAATTCTCAGGTGCTGGTCGTGATTACGTTGGACAAAGATTTGCTACTATCGATTTAGATATGGGTGATATCGTTGATTCATTACGTTCTGCTGATAGAACTATTGATATTCAAGCTGCTCTTGTTAACTACATTAGACAAGAAGTTTCTGAAATGGGAACATCAACTGCGTACGCTCCAGTATTCAGATTGCCTAACCATGCAGGTGCAGGTGCTACAATTACTGTTGCTATCGGTACTGACCCAGAAATTGCTACATACCTTACTTCTGATAAGATTGACCTAGGTGAAGGTTACAATGCTAAAGTTGTTGTATCTCCATATAGCGAAATGAAAGGTAAGATTATCTTTACATTCATTGTTGAAGACAAAGATAGATATACAAAACCAAACCCACTTAACTTTGGTCAAATGTTCATTGCTCCTGAAATTGTTGCTGATGTTCCAAGACAAGTTGCAAACAGTGGTGTTGTTAGACATATTATTACTAACCCAGTAGCATTATGTGAAATCAACCTTCCAATCCTTACAACTATCAACGTTACAGGTATGGATAAAGTTCTTAAGAGAGTTGTTCTTCAGAACAGAGTTGTAGCTAAGTAAGCTAATCTCTAAAACACTAGCCTCCCTTCGGGGAGGCTTACTTATGTCATTTTGACACTCCGTTACTTTTTACCTTTATATTATAGTAGTGTACAGGTAGATAGGATTGAGGTAGTTTATAACTCTTTGACTCGTATCTACTACTAACTATTTTAAGGATAAAAGATGAATAATACAGTAGACGTCGTAGTAGACATAACCCCAGATACAAGAAGAACTATTACTAAATCGGAAATAGAGGCTATTAACAGACAAGTGTTAAAAGCAGTTGAGAGCAAAGATCGTGGTTACGGTCAAGACCAGAAAGAAGAGTTTGGTATTAGTATTGTGCATAACAACACACTGTTATTTGCTAAGTTCCCAAATGGAACTATTAGTGCTATAAGACCTAATCCCGAACTAGCTGTAGAACACATGGTTACTATAACAACTAGAGCAGTGTATGACATGCTAACACCTAATTATGAAAGAGTTACAGGTAATCAAGTACATAATCACAATGGTGGTCATGTTAGTAGAGACAATAGTGTTTGGCTAGAACGCTCTTACGATAAAGCAGGAGAGAAAGACTATCTTGCTGATAGTGAGAGTAACCTACGTAAAAGAAACGGTGTTAATAGCTGTGTGGACACACCAACAGGAGTACATGTATCAGACATCAAGGATGATAGCTTCTGTAACCATACCTTAGACGTAGAGCGCTTAGCTACAACAGAGTGCGATGAGGTTAAGTATGTTCCATCGGCAGGTGTGTACTTATGTACAGACTATCGTAAACTAAAGAATCACAGACATGCTAATCTAGTTATTAACCATATAGAAGAGAGTGTTATTACAATTTGTGATAGTACAGGTGGTTTAGAGTACTGGACAATGATAGGTAGTGAACCTACCCTAATTAAAAGTGTTAGAGATATAGTACGCTCACCAGGTCTATATAGAACTAGTAGTAACTTTGAAGGTAGTCCACATAGACACACTTCTATTACTGAGTTTGAGAAGGCAGGTGTGTTTACATCTAGAGATGCATGTATTCATGCCAACAATGATACTACTATTAAGTTAGAGCAAGATAAAGAGTTAAAGAAGGAGAAAGCCAAACTAGAAGCTGAGTTGGCTACCATTAAAATGGAAGCTAGTATTGAGTTGTCTAAGGAGAAGAGTAAGATAGAAGATGTTTTGAAAAGAGAGAGACATGACCTTGAGTTAGAGTTTAAACTAGAGGCTGAGAGATCTTCAAATGAGCAAAGAGAGCAAAGCTTTAGATTAGAAACCACTCTTAAAGAAGAGAAGGCCAAGATAGAGAATGAGTTAACACTAACGCGTTTTACTAATACTACTAAACTAGAGAGTCTTAGAGGTGAGTTGAGGGAGTTATCTGTAACTATTGAAAAACTTAGAACGGAGCGTAATGACATGGAGGTGGTTGTTAAGAAAGAAGAACTAGTTAAGGAAGCACAGTTAAATGCCGCAAGAGAGGAGTTAGGCGATTTACATTCTACTATACAAAGACTGAAGAAAGAAGTTAAAGACACTACTCTTACTACAGTGATCTACAAATCACTAACTGCAGCTAGTACTGTTATAGGTATGGTGTTTGCAGCTTATAAGTTATACAATAAGAGTAATTAATTTAAACACTTATGTTTAAGAGATAAAAATTATAAAGGAAAAATATGGTACCAGTATTAGCGAGTTATTTAGAAGAGACTAGTCCGAAGTTTAATGACTTCGCACTACACGGCATGGCTGTTAACGATATACCTAAGATAGAGCACTTAGTAGATGCTGAGTTAATGAAGTTAAACAATCCTAACGGTTTAAGCTATGAAGGTTATACTTCAGTTAGACCTGAAGAGGAGATTGAGGCTCTTAAGAAGTCAACTAGAAAAGTAGTAGATATTAATATTACAGACTTCTGGCCTATCAGTATGAAGTTCAAATACAAGACAGGTGGTCAGTTTGAAAGACGATTACAGTTACCGTATGTTGATAGAGGTGGTATAACAAGAGTTAATGGTACTAGGTATGGTATTAACCCCGTGTTAAGTCATAACGTTATTTCTCAGGCCAAGGATGGTATCTTTGTTAAACTATCTGCTATTAAGATGTTAGTTAAACGTAAACCTATCAACGTACTTATAAACGGTGAAGTTATGGAGACTGAAATTGTATGTAGTGACGGTATCTTTAAGAAAACCAAAACTACATACGACGTAAGCTTCATTGTAACACTGGCTGCAAGATACGGTTGGAACCACATGTTAGCTATGTGTAATATTGATAAGAGTAAGGTCATTATCAAAGATGTACTAACAGCAGATATGCGTGAAACACATCATGAGTTTGCTACAGTTGGTTTAAAACCAAAAGGTGTTAGTGACTATGGCTACATTCCTAGTACAACACACATCTATGTTTGTAAGGAATATTACAAAGTTGCAAAGCACCAGTTAGATAGAGTAATAGGTGGACTCATTAATCTACTAGACCACTTCCCTATCCAAGGTAAAGGTCTAACAGAAGTTATAGGTGATAAGGTAGTAGAGGAATCATATTGGATTCTTATGTTAACACTTATGTTCTATAAGGGTAAGACAGGCGAGACTGGTTTCACAGCTGTTAAAGAGATGCTTAGTGACATAGACCCTTATCTCGATGTTAAAAACAGAGAGAGACTAGTCTACGACAACATCTATGCATCTAACTTTTACGAGTTATTAGTTCGTATGGTTATGGACATCACTGAGATGAGAGCTGGTGTAGAAAGTAGATACCTAGACATCTTAACATATCTACCTTATAAGGTCTATGAGGGAATTAATAAGTTGAGAATGTTAGATAGAAACAACCTCAAGCCCGTTACTCAGAGTCTGATGATGAAGGCAACTACTACCAACATTAACCATAGGTCTATTCTAGCAGGATTTAAGTCTAGTAAGATTAACCTAACGATTACACCTGTAAGTAATCCAACAGATAACCTCTTCCTAGGTATTACATCTATTACAGAACTACAGGACTTCGGTCGTGGTAACGATAGAGATAATGGAGCTAAGTTAAAAGAAGGTGCTAAGATAGTTAACGCACTTGACATTAGACAAGGTAACCTACACTTACTTAAGAAGAAGAAATATATCCCAACAGCTTCTTTAAACCCAATGGCTAACTTCTCGGAGGAGGGTAGGTTGATTCTAACAGTTGAAGAACAATTAGAAACAAGATACTTAAACCACTTACTAGACGGTAGAATGGAATTGAAAGAAGGCGAGTCTATTGAGACTTGTGATACAGACATTGACTTGGATTAAACCTAAGTCATTCGAGAAGTACTCACCTATATATTATGTAGGTGAACAAAAAATAAACTAAAACAAAGGTAAGACATGATTTTTTCAACACCAACAGGTCTAGCAGTAGACACACAAGGACGTCAGATTATTGACGCAGCAACAAGACAACCTATTATTACTTATGAAACAGCAAACCCCACTGTTAGAGTATTGAACACAGGAGAACAAGTACAGGTCTATAATGGTCCACTGCATCAGTTAGAGGTTAGCGTCTTTGACGCAGCTCAAGGTCGTGTATTTATCGAAGCTATCAGTCACGCTAGTTCACAGGGTAACAACGTGTATCAAACACAAGCACAACAGGGTTATCAAGCACCTAGTGCATGGAATGGTGAAGCACAGGACGCATGGACACGTGGTCAACCAGTGTACGAGCAACCAGTTTATGAACAACCTGCATATGGACAACCAGCTACTTCAGCATGGTCTCAAGCAGCAGGTCAACAACCAGCAACTACATCAGGTGCTTACAATCCTAATCTTCCAATAGAGATTATTCTCGATGAAGAAGAGGTTGTTAAACCAGCTAGAAAGAAGAGAAAGAAAGTTCAGGCAGAGACCACAGCTCCTCCAGAAGAGTTTGAGGTGTTAGAAGAAGGATATGACATTCCTCCAATTCCTCCAATGGGTGGTTTAGATAATCAGCCACAGGAAACTGTTAAGGTGGAGACTGCTCCAGTGGAGTATAGTAAAGTAGAGTCAGCATACTATCCAGTAGCACCTCATGATGGTGGTGGTGTAATCTATTCTGAGAACGTCAGAATTCCTAGAGCAGATCCTACTGACGTTATGAAAGAGATTCAGTTACAAGTCCTAGAGAATTATGAATACACTATCGATGATGGATTCTTAACACAAGAGGCTTATGATGCTCTAGGTGATAGAGAGGCAGAGATGGCTACTGCTGAGAGAAATATTCTTAGATATTCTGAGATTGACTTAAAAGCCTTTATCCATAAAGCTCTTAACGAAGAAGAGAAGAAGTCAGCAACAACTATTGCTAGATTAGAAACTGAACTAGCTGATAAGAACAAAGAGTTCACTCTAGCACAGAACAAGATTTCTGAGCTAATTGATAACGCTGATAGCTCTACTTCTGACAACGCTACTGAAGCGATGAAAAAACTTCAAGAAGAAAAAATAGAAGACGAAGCAACAATCAACATCTTAGCAAGACGTGCTAAAGATGAAGAGAATAAAGCTACTGACCTACAATCTAAACTAACCGCCATCATCGCTGTTAATAGAGAGTTAAAAGAAGAATTAGAAACAGCTAAAACCCCAGCTACAGAAAACGTCGTATCTGAAGCTACTATTCTAGAGATAGACAATCTCAAAACAGAGGTGTCTGAAGGTAGAGTTTTACTAGCTGATACTAAAGCTAAATTAAGTGAATCTCTAGCTGAGGTTAAAACCTATAAGGTTATGGCTAGAGACTTAACTAATGAGTTAGAGTATATCAAGACTGGTGTTGTCGCTGATGAACAGAAACAGGAAGAGACGCCTGAGGTTGTTGAGCAGTCAGAAAACGTGCCAGAGCCAGAAGTTCTAGAGGTAACAAACACTGAGTTAAGCACGGTTGAGCTTTACGAAAATAATAGTCCAGAGGAATTAAAACAAAATGGACCCCTTAATATCAATCATCGTGTTTCAACATCTAACGAAGCAGTACATCTAGCTCGTAACGAATTCCTTCTTAAGAAGAAAGAAGATGTTATGGACAACCTACTTGTATCAGAAATGATAATTTCAGAAGTAGTGTCAGTTGCAGACGTAGACCCTAAGGAACTTTACTTTCAAATCGCCGAGTACCTTGGAACAGGAGACTATCCTGAACTATTACCAGAATACATGAGAGGTCAACTAGACAACAGATTAGGTCAGTGGTTCTGTAGTGAAGTAGGAATGTCAGTAGTAAACTTTGCGACTATTCACACTAATGTTCTAGAAAGAGCAGTTGAGAATCCAGATGGTATTGTTAAACAACAGTTAGATAGAATGATGGCGTCTTATAGAACAGCAGACACATCTGGTTATACAGAAATGTTCCCAATAACACCAAGAGAGGTAAGTGTTATAGTAACAGGCAACGAAGAATTCATAGCAGAGCTAAATGAACTCGCTGCAAATCCAAGAGACCTACGTGTCGTTAATACAATGTTGTTTAACACACTCGACGACTACGAAGGTTATCTCACACCAGCTCCAGTATTTGTATCAGCTTATACAGGTGATACATTCATATTCCAGAATGGAGCTGTTAAGAAAATAGGTTAAGACCTAACGCTAAAAAAGGAAGGTTAAACTCAGCGTAACAAAAAGTAGAGAAGGCGCAAGCCTTCTTCAGCTTTTTAAAATGTCTTAGGTTGATGAGTTTCTAATATGCTCCTCTAGACTACTTATGGTAGCGATGTGTCTAATTTTCTCAGCGCGTAAAGTTTCGATAGTTTCTAAAACAGGACTAGGCGCAAACATAAACGACATGTTAGCATCGTGTTGTTCATCTGTATAGTAGATGGTAGATGAAACTACTTTATCCTCTATAGTCATAGGAACATTAATATAGTTTTTAGCTAATTGTAATACCTTAGTCTTCATCTCTGATAGATCGTACTTATTAGGCAATGTACCTAACTGAATAACTAATGCCTTATCACTATACTCAACACCGTTTAATAATGGTATTGTTCCTATGTAATCTGCTGGTATTTCAAACACATCACCTGAATCATGTTCTAAAGAAACGATAGCTACTTTATTTTTAAAAGCTTCGTTGTAATCACTTTCGGTTAAACCGTTACTAAGGTAGAGTTCTGCTTTAACATCTCTACCTGCTTTAGTAAGTAGACTAATACTAGACACACCTACTGTGACGTATCTAACGTCGTTCTCAAGTATGTTATCAAATGGTGCTTTAAATTTAAAGTGACCTATATCGTCAACTGCTGGGGTATACATAATTTATTCCTTCTGCTTGGTATCAAATAAAAAGTGAATAAACTAATTGAATAGACTAATTAATTAAAGATAAAGGATTCTTATGGAAGTAAAAAATAAAATGGTAATCTACACTGATGGTAGTGGTAAATTACCCTACAGTGGGTACGGTTATTTCGGCTACACGTATAATGAAGTAGATGTAGTAAAAGCAAGTAAGCCTAAAGGTTATAGGATTACTGAAAGAGGTTTCTTAGAACTCTCTGGTAAGGCCAGTCCACATAAAGAGGTAACGCCCCACATATATCACGTAGGAGCTTTTTCAGAAGAGGGTGAGGGTACAAACAACACTGGTGAAACACTAGCTATTGTTAGAGCAATTGAGTTAGCTACAGAGAAGGAGGTTACAGAAGTTTACGTATTAACGGACAGTACATACGCTATCGGTATGTTTAATAAAGTAGAATCAAACGATATTCGTAACATCCAGGCTAATTCACATATTGCTGAAATGATGCTAAAAGCGTATAATGCCTTTACTGGAGTTGTTATTGTTAATAAGGTATTAGCGCATTCTGATAACTTTGGAAATGATACAGCAGATGTACTAGCACTTTACGGGAGACTTTTTAATAGTAAAAGAACTACCTTAAATCTAGTTAAAGATTTCTCTCCTAAGAAGTTCTTTAATCCAACTAGTGATAAACATCCTTACTCAGCAACGTATAAGAATTATATCTTTAATACTAGTGAAAAGTATAAGAACTTCTATGGGTTACATACACTAGCTGATATTGATGAAGCAGGTAAGATTGATATAGATAGTATTTATGCTGTAATGTCTACACCTGAAGCTATTCCAATTCTAGATAAGCTTTACCGTATATTAACACGTTTAACAAAATCCTTCACAGTTCCAGCGTTAGTTAACCTAAGAAACCTCTATTCACCTGACGCTCTCTTCTTTAGAAATATGTTAGAGGATGAAGATGGTCTTTACACGTTCATAAAGGGGGTTAGAAGGCCTTTAACCATCTTAGAGGAGTTGGAGGTTGGCTCGCTAGTTAAACCAGTAGGAAGAGGCATGGAGGATAGTAAGATTATTAAGGAGTTAACTGGTCAGCTTGATAGTGTCTTAAACTCACCTGCTAAACAATATGTGATTAGTGATATAACTAAGTCTTTCTACGAAGATGGTAAGCTACTACCCTCGATTACTAATGAAAAGATAATGAAGATTAGCCATACTTTAAAAGATGGTAAAACTATTGTCGTTCCAGTTAAAGCTAAGTTAGACACACCCGAACGTAACGTTCTTAATAAAGTGGCTAAGGACGCTAAGTTGTTATTGATAACAGAAGAGATAGAAGGCGTCGTTACTTATGTAACAGTACTCATGTCACCTACACATGGTTCGATTATCACTAGTAACTACTACAGTAACAAGATATTTTTATAGAGGGCTTAGGCTCTCTATTTTTCCTTTTTTATTGAATTTATAAAAAGGGTTGTTACAATGATACGTTATAATGGTTACCTTATTTACAAAGACTCAAGAGTTGTAGGACCTAACGGCGATATAGCAGTGAGTGAATTAACAAATGGATATAAGCGACTATATTTATCTATAGATAATAAGAGTAAGTCATATCTCTTACATAGATTAATTGTAGAGGCTTTTTTAGGAGAGATACCTAAGAATATGGTGGTTCATCACATAGACCACGATATAACTAACTGTGCTTTAAACAACTTATTAATAGTAACACAAGAAGATAATTTAACATACAGTGGTTTTTTCAAGAAGAACGGTTTAACTAAACCTATAGAAGTAAAGATAGAAAATGTAATAACGACACATCCCTCCATAACAGCTGTAGCCAAGAGTCTTAAGATATCAGCTTCTGTATTAAGTAGAAGAATTGGTAAAGGTGATACCAGAAGTCATAAAGGTATAGCTGTACGCTATCTACACGCTGATATAAACTGGGACGAGAAGGGAAAAAGGTTAACTGTTAAGTCAAGACCTAAGTATTTAATATATGACATGGTAACATTAAAACTCTCTTTGCACTTTAGTTATAGAGAACTATATGACATAGAGGGAGTTACAAAACATATGTTTGATAAGCACGAGGGTAATGGTATAGATAACCCCTCGCCAACGTTATATATTTTTAAGAAACTAACACATGACTATAACATTGTTAACTACATAGACAGCAATTATACTTTAACCTATAAAGAAAAAGACCTAGATTGTCTACCAGATAACCTACCACTATCGGAACTTAGTAATCTACTAGTAATAGAAGAAGTAAAAGTAAAACTTAAATAAGGGAGGCTTACGCCTCTCCTAATTATTTATTTTTGTTATCATGTTTACAATAGTATTACCTATCTGTCTATTCAAGTAGTAAAGTGTGCTAATGTTACTAATGTAGATAGCTGACTCATTAAGTAGTCCTACAACTAACTCTAAAGCTTCGTTACTAATAACAACATGCTCTTCTTTAAGTCTATCATATAGTAACTCAAACTTCCCTTCAAGTTCTTCGATAATGTTTCTTAACTTGTAGATGTTCTTTCTATCGAATGTAGATAACGTATCAATAGAGTTCTCAAAAGAAATACGGATAGATGGTAAGTTAGGAACTAGGTCTTTAACTTTATAGCTATCACTCATCGTACCTTTATTAATAAAATCAAATGCTTTACTAATCTCTTTATTCCACTCTTGAACAACGGCGTATTCGTTACTAGTGTTCATGAAGCTAGTTCTATAAGCTTCCTCTGTGATTAGTCTAGAAATCATAGTATCAATCTTATCTAAACGCTTATAAGCTTCTTTAGCAGTAGTCGCCGATAATGGCTTAAGGACGTTGGTGATTGTAACTAAGTCTGTATTCAATCCAACTACACCTGCTACATCAACTTCCATAATAGCTAAGTAATCAATCTTCTCTTCAAGTTTAAGTAAAGCTTTCTTGTTACCTCTTAAAGCTTTAAGTGTGTTATCAGAACTTTTAAAAGCTGCTAGCAAGTTAGGAGTGAAGAGTCTAACTGTTTTTAACTTCATTTTAATAAAATCACTAACGTCGTCTATGAAGCCTTCTGTAGTAAGGTGGCTCTGTGCTGTTAAAACTAAAACACCAGTCTTATCGAATGCTGGTATAGTGCTGTGTATATTAGTCATGGTCTTCCTTTATAGATAGTTATCAAAAAAGTAGGTTTAACTCTCTAGTTTATTTTTATTTACCAAGACCTTATCTTGAACGAAATAACAGTTAAAAGGAAACACACATGGCAGTAGGCTTTAATGGTGTAAAGAGAATAGCACCAAAACTTAATATTAATGTAGGTGCAACAATAGATATTCCAACAGGACCTGTAATTACAGGTGCTAGAGGTGAGAGTATAGTGAATGGTGGGCTAGGTAGTGCTAACGGTATCGTCGCTCCTGGAAACACTTTTAAAAGTATGATAACAAGCTACATCATGTGTAGTGCAGCAAACCGTATTTCAGCTAGTTATGAAACATTCATGCATACATACGACACAGAGGTAAACATTCAGCTAGATAGACTTAATGATTTTGCTAGACGTTTTGAATACCTTAATCCTGATCCTGTTTATTCAGAAGAGGGCTATTGGTCGGTTACAGATAAAAGTCAGATGCCTGGTGAAGAATGGGCTATTAGTATGTTCGACTATATGACAGAGCGTGCTAAGAATGCTGCTAAGAATGAAGTTGAATGGACAGCGTTTAAAGACCCTTACACTAAGAAGCCTTTGAGAGCTACTGTTCCCGATTTCATTACTTTAGATAGTCTTACAGAATTCGAAGGTAGTTCTACTATTGATATGTTAGAGAAACAAAAAGCTGATGACAATAGTACTAACATGGTATTCTTAAAACAAGGTTTAGCTAAAACCAAGTTACTTAAGCGTTTACCTTATACTTCTAATAGATCTAATACACGTTTCCTCATTACTGCACACATTGGTAAAGAGATTGATATGGCAACAGGTCCTGCAGCTTATAACAAACCGTCTAAAGAACTACAGTATCTTAAAGGTGGTGATAAGATTAAAGGTGTATCTTCTTCTTTCTTCTTCCTAACATCTACAGCATGGCAAGCACATCCTGCTAGAGTATTAAAGAACCAAACTACTAAGATGGCAGAGTATCCTAGAGGTGGTATTGAAACAGAGGCTACAGATTTAAACATCGTTAGAATAACACAGCTTAGAAGTAAGTCTGGTATG
>Ga0256844_10000520_pt1 | contig 14850 bp, 15 predicted proteins | sample MusselsmetaG_FD_189100 | JGI IMG/M metagenome (GOLD analysis project Ga0256844, IMG submission 189100) | Mussel associated microbial communities from hydrothermal vent at the East Pacific Rise, Pacific Ocean - Mussels | ecosystem: Host-associated > Mollusca > Shell > Unclassified ... | reverse complement strand
ACATGTGAATCTAAAGGTCCTGATTATTATGCAGGCCTATCTGCACCTAAAGAAGATGCTTTAGTGGATAAAAAAGAAGAAGTTATCCGTAAAGCAGAACCCTTAACAGACCAGTTCTCTTCTGATACAGAAAACAGATTCTCATTTATGAATAAGCTTATAGATATAAATGGTTATCCCGTATACTCTGAAACGGACGTAGAGCGTTATGGTAAGATCCGTGATTACGTATCTAAGGACCTGTTCCCTGGCATCCATGAATATCTAGTAGTATCTACTTATGTAGAGACGTTATGGGGTATGGTAGGTAAAGGAAAGCCACATCAAGAACGCCCACGTGGACTACTACAGTACAAGAAGTCTACGGCTATCCTAGAAGGTTTATATGCAGATGGTAAAGATTATCGTGGTAATGTAGGCATGAACCTTAAAATAGGGGTAAAGGCTATCGGACGTATTGATAAGTTACTAGCTAAGAATGACCTTGATAGCACTACGGTTAACCGTTATTTAGTTCATCAACAAGGACCTCATGGCGGACCACGTATTCTTAGTGTTGCTAATGGTAAGTATAAGAAACTTAACCATAAGGTACTTATATCAAAAAAGAAGAAGATCTGGCGTAAAGTAAACATCCGCAAGAACATTCTTAACAATGTATCTACTGCTCAAAAGAAGAAGATGCGTCTATTATCAGATAAGGCTTTGGCTAAAGCGTTTATTAAGATTTGGAAAGGTAATGTGCGTGAAGCATTAGTGGCTAGTGATTATATGAGTTCGGTATTAAGTAAATATAATACTGAGCGTGTTGTAGCTAAATAAACTACTGTATCAAAAGGATAAGGACATCCTTTTATCTATCAATATTTAAAATATCAAAAAAGGGGATTTACCAGTGAACGAATATATCCAGAAACAAATGAGAACTGTACAAATTAATACTGAAGTACAAGCGTATAAAGAAGTACTTGGCGCCAGTAATATAGTAGAAGTTGCTAGTGATAAAGTAGACGCTCAGCGCCAATCGGCACTCTGTCGTTATGATAATAGTAAAAACGATAATTGCAGTACCTGTCCTATGTTTAAGAAGTGGGGCGGTAATACCTCCAGTAATGTACTTCGTTGTACAGATGAGGGATCTATGTTTATCCGTTTTGCACAGCTAGCTAAAGGTGAGGCTGTTACTGGTCAAACAAAACAGTTAAAGCAAATCACCGAAAAGATAATACAGACGCTAGAAACAACGCTGTAATAGGCACAGACAGAGGAGTTATTAGCTCCTCTGTCTGTATTAATAAAGAATTTAGAAGGATTAAATTATGAGTAAAGGAACATTAGATAATTTTACTGGTGCTGCCGTATTAAGCATGTTAGCTAATGCTAATAACGACCTGAACAAAGGTGAGGCTAACAGTTGGAACGATACTGTTGATTTTGTAAAAGAGATTACTGAGGATACACGGCTAAACCCAGCATCCAAAGAGCAGATAGCTTATGTAACCGCACAAATAGGTAAGCGATGTGCTACCTATGCTGGTAACGGTACGGTTATAAAAGTAAATCCTGCGGAGATAGGTTTCTATCCTGGTGGTGAGTGTCCTTTTATCATAGAAACAGTTGATGGACAAACAGCAGCTTATGCTGAGCACGATGTTAAGTTCAGTGCTGATAACATAAAAGAATGTATAGCTGTAGCAAAAGGCTATCTTACTATTGATGAGCATCGTTTATTCGCGTCTTATTTTAACATAGAAAGAGACGGCACTTATTCTGCATGGGAACGCCGTGTAGATGGCGTTAGTGAATTAGAGAATATAGCACTTGAAGAAGATAACATTGATCTTTTAGAAATAGTATCACTCACAGATAAAGTGGAGCAAGCACTTTACCTAACAATACCAGATAAGGAATAAACTAATGGGACCACCTCTAAGAAAGATACCACGCGGATCTATTATACGTACCGATAATAACGGATGTATACTTGATGCATTCACCGATTATGGGCAAGCTTCAGGGTCGACAAAGATACATCCTGAGGCTATCCGTAACGCCATAGATAGAAAGTGTTTCTTAGCACATAGTCTATGGTGCACAGCAAGCGAAAACACCACCAATAGAAAAGTACAAATCATACAAGGTAACATCGAGTACATTGATTATGGTATAAAGTATAAAGGGGTTATAAAGCGCATCGCTGTAAAGGATGGTGCTGATAAAACCGAAGTATATGAAAGCATGGGTGAGGCATTAACCGCTAACCCTGGACTATCATACCAACATATCTATAAAGCCATTGCTCATAACAGCAAGGCTATGGGTGCAAGCTGGTATTTTAGACACTAATATAAATAAAGAGGATTAGATTATGAGCAGGAATATAGTATTACAGCCAAATGGCTTATTGTGTATCTTTGATGAAGATACAAATGATTTTACGATTATTAATTTGACTAAAAATGAAATGGTTAAACATCTCGTAGATACAGACCAGATTACCGAACTCGCTGCATCGAGAGCAATCAATAAAGCAGTGATAAAAGTACAACGTTATCATCTGGCTATGGATACTATGGCTTCCGCATTTACATCGACTGATATAACTGCTACTACTCCAGAGCAATTAAATAAACTGATGTCGTTTAAGCATAAGGATAAAACCTTACTAGAGTTTGGATCTTATACTCCAAAACCAACTCCTGACATCATGGCAGTGCAATGGAATAAGAACGGGGATCATCCCGATGACAATATTACTTTACTAACTAATGATAAAGGTAACACGTTTATGTCTGAAGGTAAGATAGTACGTTATTTTAGACACCCTGAGGTAGACGGATTGACATATTGTAAGCAATGTAGCAGGCAAATGTTTGAGCATGGTTTTATCGAGGCAGAGGACGCACATGGTTCTTCTACATATCTTGGTCAGGGACTGAAGGTATGTCCTGGAGATTTTATCATAAGTGAAGGCAGTCATGAGTACACTGTACATAGCGCTGTAGATTTTCGTGATATGATAGATTTATCGCAATCTCAAGATGTTCTGATTTCACTTATTAAAGAATAATATTTATTAACAAATTAAACAAAGAGGATAAAATTATGGCTTACAAAGTAATATTACAACCAAACGGATTATTAACTATAGTCGATATAGCTACTCATTATATCGATAGAGGCGACCTGAGTAAAGAAGAAGCAATTACTAACCTTCTTAGTAAAGAGCGTATGGATAAAAAGCAAGTGTACCGTCTAGTAGCAGAAGGAATACGGAATGATAGTGAATTTACATGGGAGTATTTGTTATCCGAACACCCAGGAATTTATGCATCATGGGGTGAAGCCATTCAGAAGCCTACAGATAAGCGACTTAATGATTTTAAATTGTATGCTCCTCATCCTGAGCACGTAGAAGCAATTCCGTGGACTAAACTTGGAGATTACCCAGATACCGAGGAGACCATGAAAGACCCGGATACTAGAATAATTAACGTTCCTAAGGATACTCTTAATAAAGACTGGAGATGCATACAGTGCGGCCATGCGGAACATGAGCATGGTGTATATACACTAGTAACTGATACTCCTATTATGGTTTGTCCTGGGGATATGGTTATTAAGCACAGTGCTGGTTGGTCGATTATGTCAGCTCCGTTATTTGATGCTAAGTACATGCGTTAAGTACCTACTGCCTGAAGAGGATAAGAAGACTGTTTAAACAGTCTTCTTATCCTATCTTGTTTTTCTTTTTACTTTAAATATAGCTGGTTTGGTAATAAAATGAATATTACACTTTAACATATCTCTCTTAAGGACCTTCTCATGGACATAGATCTAACAACGAACGTTATATTAAAACAACAACTATTTGACCATAAAGGAACAGGAAGTTCCTTTTCAGAGGCACTATTCCCTACCATATCAAACGAGTTAGATTCTGATGATGACTATACTGTAACGGTAGCAGGTTCTTCTGCACTTGTTAAGCTTGCAGGCAATAGAACAAAGACAGGTGAGGCTAAGGATATCAGACCTGTAAAGATAGCAAATGCTATAAACGATAAAATACATGCATCTCCTATGCTTGTGCCTATTTACCGTGATCCTGAAAACAAAGCAGTCTTTGTTGACAACGCTGATATCCCCCATAAAGATACCGGCATGGTTGATGAGACAGGTACTGCTTTAATGACCGGTGCTTTAAAACCTGATACAGCTGTAGATATATTAGGCATGTCTTCTGTCAATGGCTCTTCAGTTGTTTTAGAGAATGGGTTTTTATCTCTGTCTCCTGCAAGTCGAATAAAGCACCTATGGTTTACTATAGACTCCGTTAAGCTACGTGTAGATATGTCTAGTGATAACCGTCTAGCCTTTATTGGTTTAGCAAAGAATGATAATACGGAACGTAGTATAAGCGCAATATGTACTTCTGTAATAACAAACACAACAGAAGATATAACTGACATGCCGATTGTAGATACGTTAGCACTACCCAGTATAGAAGATGGTCAGTCCGCTGTATTACAGTACACCGTTACAGCTACAGTCGATCTGGTTACAGGCGTTACCTCAGTAAACGCGACTAACTTTAAATTTATTAAGATGTATGATAAAGATAATAAGGAAGTACCTGTTACGGCTGACGTGGATGCTTTTAAAGATAAGTTATCATTAACAGGATGGTACCCCTTGATGCCCTTAGTACATAATGGCGGACCTGATACGATACAAATACGTGTGCATTCCAATACACGTAAGACAGAGTTTAAGCCGTTATCTCCCGTGCTTAATTTTAAATACGTAAGTGGTAATGCTCAGCAATCCGTAGATGCTATTACGGGAACAACTCGTTTACTTAGAGAAAAATCAGTTATTGATAAACTTAATTCTCTTAAGAACACGTTAGAAAATAGTACCGTTAACGAGATATCGTCCTCTGTTATTTCAAGTACAGCATTGCACGATATGATGAATACTGCCTATGTAAAAGACAGTATTAATATCAAGTCAGAAAAAAGTAATGAGGTAGAGAAAAAGATAACAAGTAAGTTACGTGATATGGGAACCACACTTATCTCTAAGTCTAAGTTCTTATCAGCAATGACTTACTTTGGTATTAACAGAAAGCCCACTGTTCTTATTGCAACACATATCGATATTGCAAGCTATATCTTGTCAAATGCTAAACAGATCGGATTAGCTGGCGGGTTTAATGTACAAGTAGTGGTATCTGATATGGATAGTATTAAGAATAAAGCCTTCATGGTACTTACTGACCTCACCGGTAAGAAACGTACCTTATCTAAGTTAAGCTTTGCTTATGCTGCGTTTAAGGATAAGGATAAAGTGGTACAGGTATCACATGGTACGGAAGGAAGTACCGCTAATGCAGAAGGTGCTTTTGGATATGTAGTTGAGATAGTAAATGTTCCTGCATTAGGCTATCTTGAAGTGACTGGCGTTAAGTAAAAAATAACAGTGTAATCATACCCTACCTAGAGTATACTCTAGGTAGGGTATGTCTTTGTTTATGTATAAATAATATGAATTAAGTATTTACATACAGGTGATTAAAATGCAAATTAGATGTGGTCATGTAAAATATGTTTTAGAAGGTATATTTATCACATATGCAGTAATAACCGATTGGTTAATTTTATTAGGTATCTTAATAGGATTACTATTCGGAGTTGTAATCAGTAACATCACAGGACATCATTAGAATACAAAGTAACAGAATAATAACAAGGAGAAGATAATTATGTTTGATGTTTTAAAACTTATACTAGGAGTGATATGTTTCGTAGGTATTATCTATGTTAAGATAACAGAGTTGATGGATGTGGAGTGGTTTTACTTTATAGTACCTTCACTCCTAGTAAGCAGCAGCAGTAAAAAGACACCTATCATATCCATCAACAAAAGTGATACAAACACAATCAATACCGGTGATGGATCACAGATAAACCAAGCAGACCTAATAACAGAAACAAGTAATAAGAGTGGAGGTAATCAAAATGATTAGCGCTTCTCATATGAAACATTATTTATTTAATGTGCTTAAAAACTTGATGCTGTTATTAGTAGTAGCGGTATCGATAGAGTGGGTATATTATAGAGTAACACCTATAGAGAGTTATGTAGAGTACGCTAGTATAACCTCTAAAGAACCTTTAATGCATTATCAGAATATCCGAATGCGTTCTAAGGTAACTTACCATAATACCCATCCTATCGATATATCATGGACAGAGAACATCTTCTGTGATATAAACACAGATCAAAATTATAACTTTGTAATAGGACAGTTCTTTAATAAGCCACAGTACACACCTACTACATTGGAGCAGCAAGTACAAGGATGGGATTACCATGCACTGGATAACCTATCTACTAATTCAGAATTGTATAAACAAATGTCAACAATGCCAATAAGTTGTTATCTAGATAGCCATACTACTATTAACTTAGAATACGGGATAAAGAAACACCTTAGACAACAGTCAGATAAATTCAAGATATTTAATAACTATAATTACTTACAAACGATCGATATGGAGAAGTAACATGGATGGTGATATACTAGACAGCATAAAAGAGTTGTTCCTATTACTTCAAAAAGAACCTAATATATACATTGTTATCTCAGCACTTTCTAACTTTGTAATAGGTATAGCTACAGCAATAACACTCATCTTTAGGTATAATACGGTATTGTTATTATATGGATTATACTCTGTTATGTTTGTTAACTGGTTATATACCCATAAAGGTATTACACACGGGTATGAGATACACTTCGTAGCAGAAGAGCTATGGACGTTTAATTACATAGGTGTAGCAGCCGCTACTTTATTAATTGTTAATCTATGGCAGAGGGATAACTAATGGGCACTTTTGGTAATATAAACACAGGGGATAACACCCAGATAAACCAAGCAGATACAATAGAAAACGCATCACAAGAAAATACATCAGGTATAGTGGATTGGTCTGAACTAGACAAACTAGTACCTGAGGCTACTGCAGAAGAAATATCTGCCGTACAGGTATTAAAAGAACAGTCAGAGAAACCTGCTGCAGAACAAGAGACTACTATCATTGATAAGGCATTATCCAATATTACTTCTAAGAAGCTATTAAAAGGTGTGCTATCAGTCTCATCAAAAATATTACCTCCTCCTACTAACTTAGTAGCATTAGCAATAAAAGAATTGATATAGCGGCGTTGCATCGTTATGATAATAATAATAATAATGTCTTCTGTTACAGCATGGGGGTGCGGTAATGGTTGTTGCTTTTTTAAAATAGCTATTCTTAATAGTATTAAAAGTAAGTTAGTATACACCGCTGTGGGTAACCACAGCGGTGTATACATTTTAGCGTATTTAAAAATCTACTTGTTGTTGTACCATAGGTAACGTATGTAAACAGATATCATCCTCTGTGTTAACATCATCCATTATCGGCATGCCTTTATCCGGTAGCGGGATAAAGATTGCTTTGTGTATATCAGCAATAGGTGCAGGACCTCTGTGCTTGCCCCTTACGATGTGTTGATAGGTTCTCCCATCCGTATGCTTAACAAGGTGCGTATACAGCTCTAAATCGACCTCCTGTGCTATCTGCCTTGATCCTGAGTAAGGAGTAGAGGAAATTATCTTAGGAAGTAAGCTTCTGTCTTCTACTCCATTTAATAACAAGTCCTTTACGTTAGGTGATAACTGATGAGGGGTTAATAATATAGCGTTCTTAGCTGAGGCAAATCCTCCCATGCGTCTAAATAGATCACGAAGATCTGTTCCTGGAGCACCTGTCTTTATACAGCCCGTTGTAGGTACCATACCGAGGTAGTCAGGGTTAAACAGATGTATCTCATACCCTTCTGACTCTAACTGTAGCCAATACTCTTGTATCGCCATATACGACCAATCATTAGGGTTTACTCGTAATAGCTTTATATGGAATCCTGTTTCACAAAGGTGTTTACTGATATAAGACATCATCTCATCAACAGGTAACCCTTTTATAGGAACAAACTTTTTTGTTTTGTTTATCATTATCCCACGATACAAATAACGTATGTCATCCAATACCTTTCCTTCGAACGCTATTCTTAATATTAATGGCTTCTTAGTAGGATCCTTTAGTTTAGGTTTATTATACGTCATAAGTTGTCGTATAATCGTTAACGACAGCCCTGTTTTATTTTTATGTTCTAATGCAGGAATAACCACTTCTTCTCCTAGTCGTAATCCTCCTGCCATAAGCACATTTAGCTTTTTAAGTCCTAATATATAATCCGCGTCACCGGTATTGGTATCGTCGATGTTATTACAGGTATTCTTTACGGCTTTTGGGTTAGATAGATCCACTTCTGTTACAATCGCAGGATCACTTATATTATCTAAGCGATTGTTAGATGATAGGGTAGTGATAAGATCCTCTACATAGATGTGCAGGGAAGGAATAGAAGCCTTTTTAAACTTCATGGTAGCGGCAGCATCTTGTATGGTTTCTTCCAGTTTAGCTTCTCTATAGTACCTAGAGATCTCTGTTTTTATTTTACGAAGCTCTTTCTTTATCTTCTTAAGATCTTTTACATCAGGAAGTGCTTCGAGTACCAATAACGTAATATCAAGATAGTCCCCATCATTGATCAAGCAAAGCTTTACTTCATTGGTTACATCAGGCAACGTGTATTGATCAGTAGGAAGTGCATTGACTAGGTTTAAGATGAGTGTCTTCAAACTGTCCATGCTGTCCTGTTCATACATAGCAGAGTCAGAGGTATTGATACTGTTAATATCTTTTAGTGTACTTCGTATAAGGTCTTTTGCAGTTCGGTCTTTTGCAGGTAATAAGTTTTCTAAAAATGCTAATATTAATAGTTTATTAAGGATTGTCTTCTTATTCATCGTTTCTTCCTACGTAATATTTATGCTCTAAGTCAGATTATTTATCCACACCCTATATAATAATTACCATCTATTATATGAGTATAATACGATACTAGGTATATGACATGCTAACAAACCAAATGACTGGAGGATCAGGGGTAGTAATCCCTTCTGAGTCCCAACTTATTGCATTACCTTATTGGGTGCAAGATAAAATTGATTACGCAGATCTTAAAAACTTAACTCATATTAAACGATTAGAGAAAGTGTTATCATCTAACGATATAGCAGTTACTATAAGAATGAACCTGATAATGGGTTTTGGTTTCTCTGATATGTTATATGATATAAGTAAGAATGATTTCTCTGTACTGAAACAGTATATGGATCTTGCGAAAGAGATCACCAGAAGTGACCTAGATTCTTTGTTTAATGCAGAGGCTTATGGCTCGCCAAATGATGAAGATCTTGAATGGAGGGCTAAGACTTGTATAGACCCTGATACAGCATTAAGATCACTTGATAACAACAAACTTAAAGTGCTAACCGTAGATGATGTAACCTGGTCTACGTTAACACAGCCTGATGCAAAGGGGGTGGCATTAAAAACTTTTGCAGATAAACTAATAGCTAAATACGGCTATCTTATGACAATACAGTGCTTACCCACTGACGCGTTAAATAATTATATAACCAACTAGTAAAATCTTTAAGGAGAATTACAAACATGAGAGTTAGTACATTAAAAGGAACTGCGCTAAGCGCAGCATCAGAGGGAATGTCATCCCTTACTGGTATCAGTAAAGACACAGGTGGCTTAATGGTTACTATGGAAGGCGCTGATCCTTCTTCTGAAGTAAAGAGTGCGGTTGAAGATCTTGGTAGTGTTATTGCTGAGGTAGCTATTCAGCTAGGTCTTAATGAACAAGTATCTGTTACAAACGAAGATAGCATGCCTGTACTGTTTAACAAAACAACAGGTCTTACTGTAACACAAGAATCTGCTGCATTAACTGCATCTATCATGAGTTTTGATAAGAAGATGGCAGGTCGTGAACTTACGGTACCTGAAGCAAAAGGTTCAAATCACAAAGTAATCAATGACGGTAAGTTTATGTCAGATGCTAGCGTGACTATGGAAAGCTACGATGATCGTGATGTAGAGAACCTACAAGAAGCGACTATGATGTATGCTATGCTTTCATCAAAGCCTACTGATTTTGCTGAAGCACATTTCCCTGTTATCACACTTGACCCTGCAAGCAATGGTTTTAAAATCATTACTAACTTGCTTTATACTCAACGTGATATTACGCGTAGAACATCAGGTGCGGTACAAGACTTTAATCGTCGCCCTGTAGTACGTGCATGGATCGATGGCGATGCTATCAACAGCACACAATCAAAACTTATCCCTGTATTCCGTGATGGTGAGAATGATGAGTTATTTGTTGATAAAGCATGGATTGCGCCACGCTCTGTTAAGAACGGCGATGTTACTATCCTTACTTCACCACTTAAGGTTGAGCCAGGTAAAGAATTTGACCTTATCGGACTATCACAGACAGATGATCTTATCTCACGTGGTCTTGCAAACTCAGACAGTCAGCTAGACAATGATGCAGGTATCGAGTACTTATACCTTGCTGATATGACAGATCCTGCTAACCCTGCTGATATCATCCGTGTTTCAGTTAGAGGCGTAGCATCAGCACGTTTTAATGCTTCACGCATCGATTCTGCTGCAGGCATGACACTGAACATGAAGACCAGCAATATTATTCTTGACCCAGAAGTTGTTACTACTGCTAATTCGGTTCCAGCAGGTGATCTTAAGTTACTTAAGTCAAAGAAATACGCAGTACGCTTAAACTTAGGTTTTAGTCTTGTTACTGATAGTGAAACTGCAGCTATTGCTACAATGGGTAAAGGCACTATTGAAACTGTTGAAGTATTTGATACTGCTACAGGCGATGTTCTTGGTGTTGCTGATCCAGATGGTATTAAGATCATAAAAGCGATTAAGGCTATGGAAATCATCGGTATGGATTTCGATGCTAAAATCACTAACCTTAACCGTGTATTCCGTGGTGGCATCGTTGGTCGTCAAGTATATACTCGTGAACATTTCATTGGTTACGGCGATCCATTAACAATCCCTAAAGCAATGAATACTACAACTACTCAAGCAGAAGTTGAGTCATTGATTTCATTGTCGCATGCGGCTATGGATGATGGTGCTGTTACTAAGATTCTTGAAACAGCAGAAGCATTGCGTTATGCTAAGACAAACTCAAACAGCAGCTCTTACGATATTGTAGATGAAGCTTACGCTCGTCCTACTTTCGTTCCTGATGAAGTTGATTTTGCTAAGTTACAAGTACGTCGTTCTGGTGAGCGTCAAGATGATATCGCTGAATGGTTAGGTGCTGCAGTTAAGAATGTTGCTACCCAACTTATCGGTCAATCTGGTATCCTTGCAGGTCTAACATTACATGACTCAACAGGTAATGCTAAGCTAACGTGTGTAGTAGGTACATCATACGTTCTTGCTGAGAACTTACGTCGTTCTACAGTACTGCGTGATGCTGAGCGTGTTACAGGCATGAAGTTCCTTATCGTTAGTACGCCTAATCGTAAGTTCACTGATAAAGTTTCTGTAACGTTCTCTGTATTTGATGAGAACCGTTCTGTACAAGCATGTCCTGTTAGCTTTGGTGCATGTGGTTACATTCCTGATGTTGTATTTAACATCCATGCTTCTCGTGGACAAAGTAACTCAAATGAACTTGCAGCGTTTAAACGTTGGAAGCAAGTTGTTACTTGTAAAGTGTTAGGTATGATTGATGTAAAAGAAATCAACAAGGCGTTCACACGTAAAGTTGCATAAGTTCTACTTTTAGTAAAACTAATAAACCCTGTCTAGCATTGTCTAGACAGGGTTTATTTTTGTGTGTCCTATAAGAAGTTATAACCATATATATTAAAAGTAACTAATAGTACAAGATAAAAGGAACCTTTAATCATGAATAAATATAATACCATTATGTTGCATCCTTCTATGATTGAAGTACAGGATGTAACAAAAGAGTTATCCCGTAAACTAGGATTACCCACTGAAATAGAATACGGCAGTAAATCATCTACTACAGGCACTACTACCTCTTATCTTAATTTCTCAGGAATGGATATGCGAGTAGTTACCAGAAACGGTACGCCTGTGTATGTGCCTGCTATTAATATGGCGCCAGGAAGTGATGATGTTAGACGTTATGACTTAGAAGCTTATAAAAAATACGAAGGTACGTTTATTGTTATCGATACTACTTATGTTGGTACGGATGAGATTAAATATACTATAAACCATACGAAGAGTCTTCTTTCTGCTATAGAGGCTATTGATGTGCCTGCAGGAACAGTAGCACACTATACCCGTATGGAACAATTAATCAATGAATTCTCTAATCTTAACAGTGCAGGAACAGTACCGGTTAATAGAGTATCGGTTATAAAAATCCGTGATGTACTAGGAACAGATAATGATATCATCGTAGCAAGTAATAACATATACGTAAGTAAAAACGATCTATTGATCTCTCCTGTAAACCAGACGTGTTATGCAGAACATCCTTTTGCTAGGATGTCTACTACGGCTGTTAGTAGTAAAGTATTAATGTCGTTACGTGATACCAGCATGATCCATGGAATAGAGATTGTTAATAATACTGATCCTGGGGCCTTATGGTATACCTATATGTTAGGTGAAGTTATTAGCATACCTAGCATCGTACGATCTGATAGAAGTGACGGTATCTATGTGAGTAAACCTGTGTTAAACAGAAAACGTTCTGTAGCCTATGTAGGACAAGGACATAAGACCGAATTGAAAGCACTTAATAGTGCTGATACACAATACATTAACTTTGATGAAGCAACAACGTATGGATTCTATAAAACAAAGGATCTTGCGTTATCTGCAGGTGCTTGTAGTACTGATTATAAAAAGGCACTAAAGAAGAAGTTATCTAAAGCATATAAAGAAGAGGTAAATAAACAGGAAAAAGCAGTTAAGACATTAACGTTGAAACTACATAAAGAAGAACAGCGCTATTCTGAATCTAATAATAAGCTTATTTTATTACAAGCTAAGTATGATAAGGATACGGATAAGGTAAGTCTTGAAGAACGAGCATTAAAACAACAACATGAAGGAGAGATGCGTGTATTGGACATGGAGATGCGTAGAGACAATCATAAGGCGAATGTATGGAAAAGTATCGCAGGCATCGTGACGGGCACTATAGGCGCTATAATGCTTATATTTAAGTTAGTTACTTAAAACTTTATATAAGTATACTATCGGCTAATTAAATAGTTATGTAATAAGGATTAAATTATGGACAAGATTTTATTGGATACAAGTAAAAAGGTAATAGAAGGTGCTGAGATTAATAGCGACTTGATGAATCTTACTAGTACGGAGTTATTGAAGTTAGAAACTGAGGTAGATAAGATATTTAAAGGGGTGTTTCATTACACACCCGGTAATGTATCCTATAAAGGATTACGACGTTGTACGGTAGAGGAAACTGTAGCTCATATGACCTCACGAAAGAGTGTACGTCCTATTATTGATATAGCCAGAAACAATACGTATTTGGTTAAGATGTTCTTTGAGTTTGAGGGATCTCCCTTGCCACCACGGTATCTGTATTTGATTTATGGAGATGACTTGATATACCTAGGAGATAGTCTTATTAATATTTCTCCTGTTATCTCTGATAAATGTATATCGCCTGCGAAGACATCATTATACATCCGCTTACTACGTGATAAAACGGGCGTTAATATGGTTCCGTATGGTATACAACGTAACGGTGCTGACAGTACAGGTAAAGTACTGTATGCCTCTATATACGGCAATACCACAAGGATCAACAAATCACCTATCACACGTTCTGAGACAACGTTAGTGTTATACCTGTTAGTTAAATATGGTTTAAAATCTATGTTTAAGCGTATTACAGGTCTTGATATCATCACGGGTAGTAAAACGACATTGTCAAAGCTGGGTAATAAGTACACTATCTTCTCTAGTAGAGGAATGAGGCAAAGAGGGTATATAGGGAAAGATTACACACCTACGAATATCTCCTTTGCGGTACCTGTCACTGAAGATCTGGATGTGGTTAATGATGCTATTGCTTCGTTGTTCTATATTCTTGATCATTTCCCTACTATTAAACAAGAAGAGTTAGAGAACACGGATATGTGGACACTTATTCTTGGTAAGACGTTATTCGGGAATCAAAACATAGCAAACTTACTGGACATAACACAGAAACATCTGATTAGTTTAGATGGTTACGTGGATAGCTATATGCAGTCGATTATCAGTGATGAGTTTGGTACTACGTTAGGTGAAGACTTTAGTGAGGATGGGTTCTTTAAGATACTAATTGCTATCAGTAAGAACTTTACTACTTGGTCTGCAGCAGCAGAAGTGATCGCAGGAAGTGCTTATGGTAAACGATATGAGATACTGTATTATATCATGTATAACATCATTACTTCCGTTAACAGAGTAGGGTTTGAGCTAGAGCAGTTAAAACCTGAGAGTAGAACGCCTTATACCGTTAGCATGATATTTAACTACAAGTTAACACCAGGGAAGATATTTAGTATACGTGATGGGAATGCAGCATGTTCTCACCTGTCTGTGTGTGCTGATAATAGATTACTTAAAGTATCTACCACGGCTACATTACAACTAAACACAAAGAATGCTAATCGTGCTAGTAAGGATAACGCAAGTGTTCTTGATCCTAGTACCATATTAAACGCAACACAAGTCGTATCAGGTACCATGTACGGGATAGGTAAGTCTAATCTGGCACCACAAGGGTTTATGAACATCTTCACCCCTTATGATAAAACAACCAAC
>Ga0256844_10000519_pt1 | contig 14874 bp, 14 predicted proteins | sample MusselsmetaG_FD_189100 | JGI IMG/M metagenome (GOLD analysis project Ga0256844, IMG submission 189100) | Mussel associated microbial communities from hydrothermal vent at the East Pacific Rise, Pacific Ocean - Mussels | ecosystem: Host-associated > Mollusca > Shell > Unclassified ... | reverse complement strand
ACCGGAACCGCATGGACAAGGTGAGTTCCTTCTAACTTTCTCTGTCTGTGATTCTGTTTCTCCATCCAGATAATACCAAAAATCATCTTCTTTTATGAAGCTTGATTTTTCATGGAGTCTGCAGAGATGGTCTGAGCTTAAAAAACTAGCTGTAAATGTTACAAGTCCAGTATCATCTTCTGCATTTCCTTTTTCACATACCCCTATCTTGAGCTCAAGCCATTGGATGGAGCTGTTTTCTGCATCTATTGTCTCAGGGCGGGTGGAGTTAGCCCAACTTTTCAAAAGATATTTATCGTTTGCAAGGGTGAAAGCTGTGTAACGGGAACGCATTAATTGTTCTGCTGTTTTAGCTTTTCTTCTTCCCTGTATGATAGGTTCACAGCACTCTTTTAATTCTTTGTCACTGCCGCAGGGACATGTCTTAGCCTTTTGCATTGTTTACCTCAGTTCTTTATTCGAATAAGTTTAATAAGAAGAAGAATAAAAGGGGCTGAGTGCCAGAATAGATCAAATATATCCAAGGGTTTCTTTAAGTTTCCCTGAAACAGTATCCTTAATTTTTCAAGAATATGTGGCTCAGGAATAAAAGGTGCAAAGCCTAAAAGCAGACACATAATCAGGAGAAGAGATAAGGGCATATTATCGATAAATTGCATTTCGTATCTACCTCAATTTATAAGCGTGGAAGTCGTTTTAAATTCATGAGCTGAGCCACTTGGGTTGCTGTCTCTTCGATTGACCTGCCATCTGAAATAATAATTGGAATATTGTACTGGAGAAAGATTTGATTTGCCTGGCTAAGTTCCCCGGAACAGGTATTCAGTTTTGCATATTTACTGTTTTTATAGCGTTTTTCACGTGCAAATTGAAGTGTTTTGGGATCTGTGGATAGCCCAATAGCCTTTGCCTTATTACGAATGATCGCAGATGGTAATCGATAGGAATCAAGATCTTCGGCAACAAGTGGGTAGTTGGCGGCTTTTATTCCCATTTGTGTCGCAAGATAAACGGAAATTGGTGTTTTTCCGGAGCGCGAAACACCTAGTAGAATAATCTCAGCCTCATCATAATCTTTCATAAGCGAGCCATCATCGTGAGAGATACAGTACTGGATAGCATTTACCCTGTTTCCCATACTCGTGTCGTCAAGATGCCGCGCTGTGCCAGAGATACGGATTGGTTTTGCTTCCAGAACAGATTCCAGGCGTACCAGATATTCGTCACAGACATTAAAAAATTCAACTTCACAAACATCAAGGATATGCATAAGCTCTTTGTTCATAACGGTCGAAAACACAAGGGGATAGCGACCTCCAGATTGTGACAGGATATGCTCGATGGCTTTTTGGGCATCTTCTTTAGTATGGATAAATGGGATTTTTTCAGTATTGAAGCTAATCTCGGGGAACTGGCAAAGGAGTGATTTTCCTAAATCTTCAGCAAGAATTCCTGTGTTCCCTGAGAGGTAATAAACATCTTTTGAATGCCACATCTGCTTGTCTCCTGTAAGACTTTGTTTTATAACTCTTTCAATCATCCTCTTTGTAGCAGAAAAGTTGATATGCTTAAAGTGTTCTCTTGTTGTTATCACTAATAATCAAACCCTGTCAGCAAATGGTCAAACTATTACAATTGTTCAGCACTTATTCCCCCATTGGGCTGATTCGTTATCTTCGAATGCGACTGATGGGAAAGGATTTACTCATTACAGGGAGCTGTCATTGTTGTGGCAGTTGCTGTAAAACAATTAATCTTGAAGGTGCCAGTGGCTGGCTACGTTCTGAAAAAGAATTTTTTGAAGTATTACATGAGTATCCAGAGTACGAACGTTTTCAAATTAGTGGTAAAGATGATCAGGGATTTATTCAGTTTTCCTGCAAGTGGCTTACGACTGAAGGTTTTTGCAAAGATCATACTAAAAGACTAGCTCTTTGCATGAACTTCCCGGATAAAAGCCTCCATTTTTGTGGTGGGCAATTACCACCCGGTTGTAGCTATCGAATTGATGAAGTCAGGCCTTTTGATAAATATTTAGAGGATGAAGTGAAAAGTAAAGGAAGACGATGAAACGAGTTTTAATACTGGAACCTTATTATGGAGGGTCTCATAAACTCTTCCTTACTGGTTTGCAGAAAACTGTAACAGCAGATTATACTTTGCTGACTCTTCCTGCACGTAAGTGGAAGATGCGTATGCAGCTTTCAGCATTTTGGTTTATTCAGGAGATTATGAAGTTTCCAGAACAAGGTAGAAACTTCGATACAGTGCTCTGTTCCACTTTTGTTGATGTTGCTATCTTGCGTTCACAGCTTATCTTAATTCCAGGATGGAACAGGAACACCCATATCTGCACCTATTTTCATGAAAATCAGTTTGTCTATCCTGGCCAGACTGTAGATCCTACAATAAGACAGTTTACAGCAATTAACTTTACAACAGCTATGGCATCAGATTCCTGTGCTTTTAATTCCAGGTATAATCTGGAGAGTTTTCTAAATGCAGTTTCTTCATCTTTGAAGAAAGCAACTGATATGCGATTATCATTTTGTGTTGATGAGATCAGAAATAAGAGTGTAGTACTCTATCCCGGAATGGATTACTCCTCTGTTGACCAAGCTGAACCTGATGTGAAGAATACAAATGATGGCCCGCCAGTAATACTCTGGAATCATCGTTGGGAACATGATAAAGGACCAGAATTGTTTTTTAATGCGCTTTATTTCATCCAGAAAAACAAGATTGATTTTCGTCTCATTGTAATGGGCGAATCGTTTATGAAAAAACCAGAATGTTTTGAGGAAGCTCTTGGTAGATTAGAAAAGGAAATAATCCATTTTGGATATGCTGAATCCAGGGAGGAATATTCAAAATTGCTCCATCAATGTGATGTTATTGTTTCCACAGCCAAACATGAATTTTTTGGAATTTCAGTGCTTGAGGGGATTCGGGCAGGGTGCTACCCACTACTGCCGGCTGATCTTTCTTATCCCGAACTATATGACGTGGAATATTTGTATAAACCCGGAAAATTAGGCAAAAGGTTGTTGGATTTTATGAAAAAACCTATTCAATTGAAGAAAGAGACTGCACAAGCATTAACCAGCTTGTTTGAATGGAATGTATGTAAAACTAACTATAAAGAGTTCCTCTTTGTTAATGCTCGGGAGATATTATGAAAGCTAAAAAAAGAAAGAAATCCAAGGGCAATATTGTTTTAATTGGTTTTATGGGTGTGGGTAAGGGAAGAACTGCCAGAATGCTTGCTGAACAAACAGGGAAGTTTGCTGTAGATTGTGATGACCTTATTGAAAGTTTTGCAAATAGCAAGGTAAAGCAAATATTTTCAGAATCAGGTGAACCGCATTTCAGGAAGTTGGAACGAAAGATTGCAAACTGGCTGGAGAAACAAGTGCGTGACACAATTGTTTCAACAGGTGGTGGCTTTTACAATGTGCCCCACATACGAAAAATCGGAATGGTCGTATATCTGCACTCGGATTTTGATGAGATTTTAAAGGCTATTCAAAATCATCCCAATGCTAAAAAGAAAATAAGAAAAAGGCCTTTATTGCAGGATCTCAATGCAGCCAGGGCACTATTTGAAGAACGTTTACCATTATACCGTAAGGTAGCAGATATCGAGGTTAAAGTTAGCGGAAAGAGTATAGAAAAAATTGCTAATACTATTTGTAAAAAAGCCGGCCTAAAATAGTTTAAGATAAGGAATAATTATGAGGAATATATATGTCTGATTTGAAATTACAGCCACTTCCAGGATACAAATCTTTCAAGGGCCCTGTTGTCACAGTTATTATGGATGGTGTCGGAATAGGTCCAAAAGACGAGAGTGATGGCGTACATATGGCTTATACTCCTGTACTTGATGAGCTATTGGAAGGGGAACTCGTTACAAAATTAAAAGCTCACGGAAGAGCTGTCGGATTACCAACAGACGGTGATATGGGGAATTCTGAAGTCGGCCATAACGCATTGGGTGCAGGAAGAATTTTTGCACAAGGTGCAAAGTTAGTGAATGAGGCACTTCACTCAGGAGATATGTTTAAGGGTGAGTCCTGGCAGGAGGTGAAAAAACGAACTGATAAGGGGGGAACTCTTCACTTTATTGGTCTGGTATCCGACGGAAATGTTCATAGCCACATAGATCAACTGAATACCATGCTTGAGCAATGTGAAAAAGAAGGTGTTCAAAAGATTCGGGTACATGGATTGCTCGATGGACGTGATGTACCTCCCAAAAGTGCATTGAACTATTTTGGTCCATTGGAAGAAAAACTGAAAAAAATGTCTGCGAAAGGGAAAGATTACTGTATTGCTTCAGGTGGTGGTCGAATGACAGTTACAATGGATCGCTATGGAGCTGATTGGGACATAGTTGCTAAGGGATGGAATGCACATGTATTGGGGATTGGGAGAAATTTTGATTCTGCCTGTGCAGCCATCCAAACGTATTATGATGAAGATCCTGAGATGACAGATCAATATATGGATAGTTTTGTTGTTGTGCGGGATGGTATTCCAGTAGGAAGCATTCAGGATGGTGATAGCGTCATTCTTTTTAATTTCAGAGGTGATCGTGCCATTGAATTGTCGCGTGCCTTTGATGATAAGGATTTTGATTATTTTAACAGACAACGGCATCCAGACGTTTTTTATGCCGGATTGATGCAGTACGACGGAGATGCCATGATTCCTGAGCATTATCTTGTTGATCCACCTGTTATCGATCGAACGCTGGGAGAGTATCTTTGCCAGGCAGAAGTTACATCCTATGCGATTTCAGAGACTCAGAAATTTGGCCATGTGACGTACTTTTGGAATGGGAATAAATCCGGATATATTGATGAAAAATTCGAAAAGTATGTTGAAATAGAGTCGGATAAAATTACTTTTGATCTCAAGCCCTGGATGAAAGCCGCAGAAATAACGGACAAAGTTATTGAAGCAATAAAAAGTAATAAATTTCAATTTATACGTTTGAATTATGCTAATGGAGATATGGTCGGTCATACCGGAGTACCGATTTCAGTGCGTATTGCTGTGGAGACTGTGGATCTTATGCTGAAAAGAATTCTTCCAGTATTGAAAAAAGTTAATGGCGTTGCGGTTATTACAGCAGATCATGGAAATGCAGACTGTATGTGGACAGATAAAAAAGGGCAACGTACTCCCATGGTTGCCCATACGAAGAATCCGGTGCCATTTATTGTGAAGGACTGTTCCGAAAAGAATGCATTTGTATTACAGAATATCGAAGGCGCAGGGCTGGCAAATGTGGCAGCAACACTTCTGACTTTGCTCGGTTTTTTGCCTCCTGAGGACTATGAACCTTCATTATTACGGATAAAATAAAAAAATTATTTAAATTTTTATTTTGTTTTAAATGGCTTACAAGCCTTGCTATAAGCAGAATTTCGGTAATGTGTTTTTTTACTTGACACAATGGAATTAAACTTTACAGAGATTTTGTATGGTATTTTTAAAATATGTGATGTAATGTATTGAAACGTATGAATTGTGTAGAGTGATGAATATACGACTTGGAAATTAGTTGAAGAGTTATTTTATCCGGCTGTTTCGGACAAAATGTCACTTTCACACAACAAAAAAAGCACGATCACGTAGTTGATCAGTACTAAGGACAGGATATTATGTTAGAAGGCACAGTGAAATGGTTTAATGAGGCTAAAGGTTTCGGTTTTCTAGAGCAGGAAGGTGGAAAAGATGTATTTGTACACTACTCTGCTATCATCAGTGATGGTTTTAAAACTTTGAACGAAGGTGATCGCGTTCAGTTTGAAATCACCGAAGGTCCTAAAGGTCCTGCTGCAGCCAACGTGAGCAAAATATGATCTAAGACATTTATTGTCTCTTGATTGAAAAGAGGATAAGCCTATAATAGGCTTATCCTCTTTTTTTTTATTTTTTTTGCAGAAAAGGTTTGTGGGTTAACAGATTGCAATACGTTATTCCATAAAACACAGGTTTTAAGAAATATATTTTTAACAGGAATACGGAATGGAAGAACTTTCAAAATCACAGCGCGCCCGCCTTGCAATAAGAACCTTTAAAACAATAGCTGACGCATTGATCCTACGAGGATATTACAAACCTTCAGGAAGGTCTGGAGAAAAGCTTTCAGAATCGTTGCAGCAATTTGAACCTGAATTGTACGGTTCAATGAGTGATCACAGAATTGTTGAACTCCAGGGACTTGAGTATGTCATGGATCGTTTGCCACGTGGTATCGAAAAATGTAATCGTGTAATTTTTACTGCAGAAGAAAATTTTCATGAGACATCTTTTGAGAAGATTACTCCGTTAAAAAGGCGCAGGCATTCCTACATTGTTTCGGACAAGGAAATCTGTTTTGTGATAACTAGAGGGTTGACAGAGATTTACGACATTATGACCCATTTGACATTTTTGAATCTCGAAGCCCAAAAAGTCCACAGACAAATTTGTCATAAAGAAGAGGGCACTTGCTCAGAATGGCATGAACTTGAGAATGTCAGTAACAGTGAAATAGTGCTTGAAGGTTCTGCTTTAGATCAGGCCATATGGAACCTTTCAATAATTCTTGGTAGAACATATCGGGAAGCACGTGAAAGCTTTGATAGTTTTGATGTTCACCATAATAAAAACGGAAACCATAATAATGGGCTTTTTGCAATTATTTATGCAATGGGAAATCGAATAATAGAAGAACATGAATCAAAGGATAATTTGTTGACAATTTATTTCACTCCTTCTTTGCAGGAGATGATTGGACGCCACAAATATGCGACTCTCTGGGCACAAAATGTTAAACGTAATCTTCATAGTCTTGGTTTGGCGGACCGGCCTATTCATGTCGTGAGTGCGAATATGCATTCTATGAAAAATATCTGTTTCGGGGCAGGATTTCTCAAAGAGAAAGGAAGGAAAGTTCCTGAAGATTTATATGATATGATTGTTAAGCTTCGTGGTTTTGGTGATGAATTGAGTGAATATGCTTCGCAATACGGGTTTACCTATTTACGTGATAGTTCGGAGTCGAATATTGATGTTATGGTTTTTGATACATCAAAAATTACAGAATATAACTTTCATAAATCCATTTCAATTGATTATGAGTATATTAATAAGGAAAAACCTGTCATTGTTGTTATTAATTATGCGTTTGGTGCTCAGGCATTTGATATTATGGACGAATTACTATGTCCCTGCCACATAGAGGATACGTCTGTCGCCTTTACATACGAATCAGTTAATATCATGGGTAAAGCAGGAACACTTCCTGGTAATATTGGAGACATAATGCTTGCAACTGCTCATGTAATGGAAGGTACTGCCAATAATTATATTGTTGATAATGATCTTGATGTTACTGATTTTGATGAAGGATATCCTATTCATGTTGGCCCAATTGTTACTGTGCTGGGTACCTCCTTACAAAATCGTGATGTGCTTGCCAGGTTTCACACGTCTCACTGGAGAGCAGTAGGACTTGAAATGGAAGGAGGGCACTATCAGCGTGCAATTAGCGCTGCCATTATTCAGGGGCATGTTTCCAGGGATATTAAAACTCGTTATGCCTATTATGCATCAGACAACCCACTGCATAAGGGAGAAACGCTGGCATCAGGATCTCTTGGAGATAATGGAATTGTACCAACCTATATGATTACAAAAGTTATTTTAGAAAAGATTATAAATCCACCACCTCCTGTGATATGCAACTCCTGAAAAGACAACATCTGGCAATAGTATCACCCTGGGTTTTAGCTGCTGCTTTTAGTCTTCTTACTATAATTATTTCAGTTTTTGCTGTGAACAATTATAGGCGTGACAAAGCCTTGATGACAGACATCCTGCTGGAAAAAGGAGTTACTCTCATTCGTTTTGTTGCCTCAAGTGCCAGGAGTTCCATTTTCTCCGGCCTTCGCCAGGGTCAGGATATTGATATGCTATGGCCTCGAAAGGTTCAACGTGTTCTTGAGCATGCATCAGAACAACCGGGGGTAAATATTCTGGCCCTGGTAAACAGTAAAGGAGAAATTCTTGCCGATTCTTTGCCAGTTGCCAGGCAGGTTCATGTTTCAGAAGAAACTCAAAAATTTCTTGCTTCACTTGATAAAGATACTAGTGATACCAAAACCTTCAGTTTCCGTATCACCAATGAAAATAAAAAATCCGTTTTTCAAGTGGCAGCTTTTTTCCCGCCCATTGGTAAACGGTTTTTGAATCAATTTAGACTTATGCCTCCAAGTCTGGTTTCACGTGATAATAATGGAAATCTAATGATGCGGCATCATCTCTCTAGCCCGGGATGGCGTGAAAAAATTGAAGCTTTAAATAAAGACAGGTATGTAGTTTTGGTTGAATTGGATATGAAACAATTTAATAAGAGGCTTCAACGACAAAAGCTTGAAATCATAATCTTGTCTATTGTGTTGTTATTGGTAGGATTTGGTGGCTGGCTCTCCCTTCTAACCCTTCAGGGTTTAAAAGGATCTCAGAGCAGGCTTCGAAGGGTAGAAGCGTTTCGAGATATTCTCATTTCTTCTCTGCCGGTTGGGCTAATTGCAACGGATACCAAAGGCGGAATAATTTTATACAATAAATTTTCAAAGAAATTAACAGGCATAAGTGAAAAAAAAGCTCTTGGTGGTGATCCGGCAGTATTTGAAAATATGCCAGATATACATGCCGCTTTTGAAACTGAGGGTACACCACAGGAGGAATTGTATCAAAAAGAAGTGCAATTGCTTAGTGATGCCGGAGTGAGGCATACAGTACAATTAAGCAGGCTTACAATCATCGATAGTAATAATTCATTTGTAGGTACTCTATTGATGATGCAGGATCTTAGCCAGGTCAAAAAACTGGAAAGGGAGCTCAGAAGAAGTGAACGTCTGGCAGCTCTTGGAAAAATGGCAGCAGGAGTAGCGCATGAACTTCGTAACCCTTTAAGCTCAATTAAAGGATTGGCGCTGGTCCTCCAATCAAAATTTTCCAGTGACAATAATGGCCGTGAAACAGCAGATATTCTTGTGCAGGAGGTGGAACGGCTCAATCGAAGTATCTCGGAACTTCTTGATTATGCAAGGCCGCAAAAGTTGCAGAAGGTTGACGTTGATTTACATAACCTGCTCAATAAGGGTGTTTCGTTACTTGGTATAGATGCTGAAGCTGCTGGGGTGCAGATGGTAACTGATTTCCCTGAAAAATTGCCTCTGGTTAGAGCAGATGAAGACAAACTGAACCAGGTATTCTTAAATCTTTTTTTAAATAGTATTCAGGCCATGGAATCCGGCGGAGCGTTAACCATTTCTACTATGACAACTGAAAAGAGTGTTAAGGTTATTGTCTCAGACACTGGTTGCGGTATTGAAGAAAAGAACATTGGGCGAGTGTTTGACCCATATTTTACAAGTAAACCAGAGGGTACAGGGTTGGGAATGGCTATGTCTGCTAAAATTGTAGAAGAGCATGGAGGGACTATTGTTCTTAAGTCGATTGTAAATCAGGGAACCTCAGTTATTGTTGAGGTTCCCTGTTAATAATCGTTAGAGGACTATGGTTTTAGGTCAGTGGTAATTGCCTTTGTTTACGTACTGTTTCTGTGGTGTTTTCCGCTATCTTGCTGCCTGAAAAGAAACCAGCAACTGTTCGAAAAACAACTTTAACTCCTGTCCATATTTTTGGAAGTATCCATATAGCCGCCAGAATAAATGCCACCAGGAAAAACAGAAATGCTAGTGGGTAGTTGAGCATTGCAAATATTCCGCCAAATACGGCAACATCTTCAGCTATGGATGCTGTCCAGTTTGAAACGGGTTCTGGAGATGTATTTATTAAAACTCTTGTTCCAGCCTTTATGCTGTGTGTTGTCGCAGCCACTCCGCCACCAAGTATACCCGCAGAAATGACCATTGCAGAGTTTACATCACCAACTGCACCGGCAGCCAGCATGACGCCTGCAGGAATACGGATAAATGAGTGAATAGTGTCCCAGCCGGTGTCAATGCCAGGAGTTTTATCAACGAAGAACTCTACAAGATACATTAATGCTGCTGCACCGATAACCATCGGGTTCTGTAAAACCAGTAATTGTTCCGGGAGAATCATATTGCCAGTAAGGCCCAGTGTCCCAAGCACTGCAATGGTTGCATATAGATTTATGCCAGCAGCCCATGCTGACCCCATTGTGAGCGCAAGTGTAGCGATAAGCGATTGGTAAGCGTCCATTTTATAATCCTTTTTGTAGGATGAAGTGGAGTTTGCCAGGTAGAATACATCCGGGCAGCTAAATAACTATTTTTTACAGTAAGCAGTACTGTGGGTGCTGGCAAGTGTCTTTTGTGACAATTTTGTAAAAATGTAAAGACAGTAGATTGAGGTTTTCTTGTAGATCTTAATTCGTATCTTGAAAATTTCTGTCTAAAAATTCACACTCTTTAGGATTCAAATCGTACTTTATTTCCACCTGTTTCAAGAGTGACAGGCGAGCCTTTTCAGGGTGTTGTTGCTGTAGGCTACAAAGTTCTGCTAAGGCTTGTCTTGTTTTATCACCTGTAGCTTGTGTGGGTTGTTGTGTACTCATTTTATGTTTTTCCTTAACAAGGTTTTAAAATAATTCCGGCCAATGGTGGAACTGTGACATTTGCATGAAAATCAGCCTGTGCATATGGTTCTGCAATGGTCTTGTATATCGTTTTGTTTGCAGCATTGCTACCACCAAACCTGCTTTGATCTGAACAAAAAATTTGTTCATAATTAGAGCCAGTGGGTAGCCCCATCTTATATCCATAAAAGGTTTGGGGGGTGAAATTCAATAAGCAGACAAGGTGGTCATTTCGATTTTTTGCATAACGGGTGTACGAGATAATTGAGTTGGCGCGATCCTCAAGATCCATCCACTGAAAACCTTCCTGCTTGAAATCCTGTTCCCAGAGACTTGCATTGTTTCGATACAAGCGGTTGAGTTTTCCAAAGAAAATCAGCATTTCATTATGTAATGCATTTTCCTTTAATAGATGGAAATCAAGGCTCTGTTTACAGTTCCATTCGTGCCATTGACCAAATTCCCCTCCCATAAAAAGAAGTTTCTTCCCGGGATGCATCCACATGCAAAGAAAAAGTAATCTGAGATTTGCAAATTTCTGCCAAAGGTCACCTGGCATTTTATCAATAAGGGATTTCTTACCATGTACAACTTCATCATGTGACAGAGGCAGGATAAAATTTTCAGAGAAAGCATACATTATGGAAAAGGTTAAATTGTTATGATGAAATCTTCTGTAAATTGGATCTTTTTCAAAATAATCGAGTATGTCGTTCATCCAGCCCATGTTCCACTTAAAGCCAAAGCCTAAGCCTCCTTGGTCGGCTGGTTTTGAAACTCCATAAAAACTTGTGGATTCTTCGGCAATCATGAGGGTCCCAGGATGACGATCATACACAATTGAGTTGAGATGTTTGATAAACTCAATGGCTTCAAGGTTTTCTCTACCACCATAATTGTTTGGAAGCCATTCACCTTCATTCCTTGAGTAGTCAAGGTAGAGCATGGATGCAACGGCATCAACACGTAAGCCGTCTATGTGATATTTGTCCAGCCAAAATAGGGCGTTAGCAATGAGGAAATTACTTACTTCCTTTCTGCCATAATTATAAATAAAGGTACCCCAATCAGGGTGTGACCCTCTGCGTGGGTCCTCATGTTCAAAGAGTGCTGTGCCGTCAAAACGGGCAAGACTGTGCGCATCCTTTGGAAAATGCGCGGGAACCCAGTCAAGAATTACTCCAATACCTTCATTGTGACAAGTATCCACAAAAAACATGAAATTTTCCGGAGTTCCGTACCTGCTGGATAAGCTGAATGGCCCAGTTACCTGATATCCCCACGATTCATCAAGGGGATGTTCCATCACAGGCATGAGTTCAATGTGTGTGAAACCAAGTTTTTTTACATATGGTATCAGTTTGTCGGCTAGTTCTGTAAAAGTGAGAAAGCGATCAGGATTATCGGGGTCGCGTTGCCATGAACCGGGATGTACTTCGAAAATGGACATGGGACTTTCATAGGGGTTACTATCCTTTTTAGATTCCTGCCAATTCTCATCGCTCCATTTATAGTGGTCAAGGTATCGAATAGTAGAGGCTGTTTTAGGACGAAGTTCACCGTAAAATTGAAAAGGATCAGATTTCTCCAGGATGTCGCCTTGAGTGGTACGGATTTCAAACTTGTAGATTTCATCCTCACCAATTCCCGGAAGAAAAAGTTCCCAGATACCGGAAGTACCAAGACTACGCATGGGATTAACCCTACCGTCCCATGCATTGAAATTACCAATGACCGATACTCTGGCGGCGGATGGAGCCCAGACACGAAAAACCGTCCCATGAATTTGAGAATGCATGGCAGGATGGGCGCCAATATGTTCATATAGCTTATAGTTAGTACCGAAATTAAAGAGAAATCTATCTTCTTCACTTAAAATGGGCAGGAATCTGTAAGGGTCATTGATGATTCTCTCGATACCATCAGTATAAGTTATTTTATACTGATACGTATACGGATCAAGATCAGAGTCATTGATTGTTGCCCGGTCTACACATGCCTCAAAAATGCCCTGATCTCTGATCTTAGACATTGGAAGTTCCAGGTTATCAATAAGAAGTGTCACAGAACTGGCACTGGGCTGGAAACATCTGATTGTTGCGGAGTTCTTTTCTCTTTCGGTGAAATGTACACCCAGAACCTGAAAAGGATCGTAATGTTCTGCACGGAGGAGACGGTCAATTTGTTCTTTTATACCCATGGGTAACCTCTAAGCGGTAGATGCTAAAGACAGATGTTTACTTTTTTTTCAGAGTAGCAAATCTGCAACGTAAAACATAGGGTAAAATGGAGTCGGACAGGAATTTGATATGGTTTATAAAAGTATAATAGATTTCTAACACTCCTTGACCATAATCCAAATGATCTGTTAATGTGCATAAAGATATAATAATGGTGTCAGGAGCTTTTTTTTAGAATAGCCCGATAAATGAATACTTGAGAAATTGGATGGAAAAGTCCCAAAGAACAATAATTGATACCCTGACAGGATCTTTCCTGCTCTCTACGCCCAAGATTCCTGACCCACGTTTTGCAGAACAGGTTATTTATATCTGTTCACATGGGCATGAGGGCGCTGTAGGGATCGCAGTGAACAAACCGAATACACAGCTTACATTAAATGAAGTTCTTGTCACCAATGGCCTTCCGGTTCCTGAAAATTTAACAGGCACGATTTATACGGGTGGGCCTGTTGAGCCAAATGCTGCTTTTATTCTTTATCAATCTGACTATGTCACCGAGCAGCACATTGAGGTCAGTTCAACTGTATATCTCTCCAGAAATACCCAGATTCTTGAGGATATTGCCCATGGATGCGGCCCGGAAAAATTTTTATTTGCAATCGGATATGCCGGATGGGGACCAGGACAGCTTGAACAGGAATTGGTCTCTCAAGGATGGCTTACAATTCCAGCTGAGGATTCCATCATTTTTGATGTCCCGGATGATGAAAAATGGAAAAGAGCGGCGGCAACTTATGGTATCGATATCTCAACATTTCAGGACTGCATAGGAAATGCTTAACAGGGTAATATTTACTCTTACACATATAAAAATAATTTAAATATGGCAGACATAAAAAATATCTTTATATGTTCACAGTGTGGCTATTGTTGCCAGGGTGAAACAACAGTTTCTTTAGATGAAACAGATCAGAAACGAATGGTTGAAGAACTCGGTCTTAGCATAGATGAAGTTAGGGAAAAATACTGGCGTGTAACTGGTAATGTTGTGCAGATGAAAACGGTAGATGGTCATTGTATTTTTTATAAAGAAGGCTGCACAGTGCATAACGGTCGACCGTGGCGATGTGCTCAATGGCCACTGCATCCTTCAATGCTTTCCGATGAAAATAACTATAAAACAATTAGTGAGTCCTGCCCTGGAATCAATACTGAAATATCTTACGAAGAGTTTTGTCAGATACTAAAAGAACTCATCCTTGAACAGACTATTATTCACTGTTAAATGAAAATTGAATTACCTTTTCTTGGCAAAACCAAAGATTCGTTTATCGAACAGGGGATTAGGGTATATAGTGGACGCATACAACATTATACTGGTCTTAATGTTAGTGTTTTAAAAGTTAAAAAAAAGAAAAGCTGGACAGCAGAGCAGGAGCGTCAGGAAGAGGGGCGTATTCTGCTGGGAGCTTTACCGCCAGCAACGTTTAAAGTTGTGCTTGATTCAAAAGGTAAGCAGGTTAGCTCAGAAGGGCTTGCTGATCATATTTCGAGTTGGGAACAGCAAGGACGTAAGCAGGCAGCGTTTCTCATAGGTGGGCCCACAGGACATTCGACAGAAGTGATTGCAGAGGCGAACCTTCTTCTTTCTTTTTCCCGGATGACTTTTACTCATGATATGGTACGACTGTTTCTTCTTGAACAATTATATCGTGCCTATACTATTAAGGCTGGTGAGAAGTATCATAAATAAAAAAATTTTTACTCAAATTCTTTTTTTTTAACTTTTATTACCATTGACCTTTTAGTGCGCTTTTAACAGCATCTTTTACAGCCTCTGGGTAATCACTGGAAAGATACCAGACATTTTCTGTTCCTGTAGACATCAGGCCACGATATTTTCCGGGAAGATCAGTACGTAGAAGAAAAATAATGTCGCTACTTGCCCAAGGATGTCTGTGCCAGTAATGATGTCCTGTAATATCAAACCCTCTCTCTTCTTTTCCAAAAGAAAAGTCTATTATTTCAAAGTTGTTAATTTTTTTATTAAATATAAAATTT
>Ga0256844_10000517_pt1 | contig 14899 bp, 17 predicted proteins | sample MusselsmetaG_FD_189100 | JGI IMG/M metagenome (GOLD analysis project Ga0256844, IMG submission 189100) | Mussel associated microbial communities from hydrothermal vent at the East Pacific Rise, Pacific Ocean - Mussels | ecosystem: Host-associated > Mollusca > Shell > Unclassified ... | reverse complement strand
GAAATCCAAGAAGATGGTCAGTTTGATGTGGTATGGCAGACAGAAGGCGAAGTGGCTGGAGATGCTTGGTCTGACTTCTTACCGAGCAGTAAAGATCTAATCTCTGATTGGACTGCACCTATCAAGTGTGGAAACTACAATACAAAAGAAAAGAAATGTTTAGCAACGGCTAAATAAACTTAAGCACTCACCAATCTACTTTTACAGGGTCTATCCTAAACAGGCCGTGCAAAAGTGGGGGGGTGTACCTTAATATATTTGGCTTATGGAGCGAAACACTCCCTTCATTTTAAGCCCAACAACCCCAACCTGTAGATACTTATGTTATTTTTTTCACATAAGAATAGAATTCTTATTCTCACAATATTTTTCCTTAGCTTATTCTTATCAAGTAATAGCTTTGCCGAAAAAGAAACCAATTCTGAAGCGTTCACTCAAGCACTTGAACTATTGCAATCCAAAAGCTATAAGAAAAAAGAACAAGCAATAGAGCAACTAGTAGCAAGCAAAGATGAGCGTGTTCAATCTATATTAGAGGCGATGCTTAAGGCGCGGCTCTTTTATACCAAAGACAATAAAACTGTTGTTATTGGGATTAAACAGGACGACGGATTTGCTTTAACCAGTGTTTTGAATCAAGACAATTTAGGCACTATAAGTAAATCAAAACTCAAAAAAATCAAAGTTAATAATAAATTACGCGGCATCTTACGCGCCTCCATTGCTATTCTCAGTCTTTCCAGCCCTGATGCAAGCAAACGCTTGTCTGCGGTTAAACAAATGTTTGGGAAAACCAATACGGCTGGCATTAAAGGCTTACAAGCTCATTTAAAGACAGAAAAGAATGACAAAGTTCGTGCTGAAATTGAAACACTGATTAGTATTAACGACTTAAAATCAAGTGATAAAGAAGTACAGCTAACCGCTATTAAAGCCTTATCCGATAATCTAAAGCCCGAAACTAAAAACCAACTAGAGATTTTAAAAAGCCATGCTGACCCCGATATTGCAAATGCCTCACAATTTGCATTAGCAAAGATCAATAAAAAACTTAGTTTCTATGAAAAAGTAAATACTGCCTTTTTTGGTTTAAGCCTTGGTTCAGTGCTAGTGCTTGCCGCTATCGGGCTTGCTATTACCTTTGGTGTTATGGGCGTAATTAATATGGCGCATGGCGAATTGATTATGTTGGGCGCTTATACCACTTATGTCATTCAACAAATCATGCCAAACCACATTGGTGCTTCATTAATAATTGCCGTGCCTGCCGCCTTCATGGTGTCGGGAATTGTTGGAATATTGATAGAACGGCTGGTTATACGGCATCTATATGGGCGACCTTTAGAAACCTTGCTTGCTACTTTTGGTATTAGCTTAATTTTACAACAAGCGGTTAGAAGTGTTTTTTCTCCACTCAATCGATCTGTTGAAACTCCTGCATGGATGTCAGGCTCCTTAGAAATTAATCCTGCGCTTTCATTAACCTATAATCGACTTTATATTATTCTTTTTTGCCTCGCTGTATTTGCATTATTATTTTTGATTATTAAGAAAACCTCATTAGGTTTAAGCGTTCGTGCGGTTTCTCAAAATCGTTCAATGGCACGCGCCATGGGCATACGCGCGAGCCGTGTTGATGCGCTGACTTTTGGTTTAGGTTCTGGTATTGCAGGGGTTGCTGGCGTTGCTTTATCGCAACTAACTAATGTTGGCCCCAACCTCGGACAAGCCTATATCATTGATTCATTTATGGTGGTGGTGTTTGGCGGTGTAGGTAACTTATGGGGAACACTCATCAGTGGGTTTAGCTTAGGTATTGCCAATAAGTTTATGGAACCTTGGGCAGGTGCCGTGCTAGCAAAAATACTGGTACTCGTATTTATTATATTATTTATCCAAAAACGACCTCGCGGATTATTCCCGCAAAAAGGTCGTGCTGCGGAGTCTTAACCATGATTAAGTTATTACAAGGTGATCGTGGTGGGCAAATATTTTTAGCATTGCTAACAATCCTAGCCATACTAATCCCAATACTCAATTTAGTAGCCCCCGAAAGTAGCCCCTTTCACGTTTCTACCTTTACTGTAACGCTATTAGGCAAATACCTAGCTTTTGCTCTACTAGCACTTTCAGTTGATTTAGTTTGGGGTTATATGGGAATCCTAAGCCTTGGGCATGGTGCATTTTTTGCACTGGGTGGTTATGCCATGGGCATGTATCTAATGTTGCAAATAGGTGATCGTGGTGTCTATGGAAACCCAGACTTACCTGATTTTATGGTTTTTTTAAGCTGGAAAGAAATCCCATGGTTCTGGCATGGCTTTGATAATTTTTGGTTTGCCATGATCATGGTCATGCTTGTCCCTGGTTTACTTGCATTTATTTTTGGCGCACTTGCATTTCGTTCGCGCGTTACGGGTGTATATCTTTCGATAATCACGCAAGCACTCACCTATGCCCTATTGCTTGCATTCTTTCGAAATGAGATGGGGTTTGGTGGCAATAACGGCTTAACAGACTTTAAAGATATTCTAGGCTTTAGCTTACAATCCGATAATACGCGAATTGCATTGTTCATAGCCTCTGCAATAGCATTAGCTCTGGGCTACTTATCTTGTCGCGCAATTGTGACATCGCGCCTCGGACGAGTTGCTGTGGCAATACGGGATTCAGAAGACCGAGTACGCTTTATTGGTTATCGTGTTGATCGTATAAAGCTGGCTATTTTTACTTTCTCAGCAGTGATCGCAGGTGTCGCAGGTGCTTTGTACGTGCCTCAAGTTGGCATTATCAACCCCGGCGAATTTTCCCCACTTCGCTCAATTGAGCTAGTTGTATGGGTAGCCATTGGTGGTCGAACGACTTTATATGGCGCAGTGCTTGGAGCTTTTTTAGTCAACTACTCTAAAACCTATCTGACGGGTGCGTTCCCCGAAGTTTGGTTATTTGCACTTGGTGCATTATTTGTTCTCGTCACGCTTTATCTTCCTAACGGCATTGTTGGACTATTTAAAAAGAAAGAGGCTAAGGCATGAGTGCACTAGAAAAACTACGTCAGTCAATGCGTCGCGACCAAGTCTTCGATATTGTAAATAAGCAAGATTACAGCGAAGTAGATACCAGCCACGGACAGATATTATATGTAGAAGATGTCACTGTTTCATTTGATGGATTTAAAGCAATCAATGAGCTAAATTTTTATATTGAGGTGGGGGAACTGCGCTGCATGATTGGCCCTAATGGCGCAGGAAAAACCACGATGATGGATATTATCACCGGTAAAACAAAGCCTGATAAAGGCTCGGTATGGTTTGGGCAAAACATTAATCTATTAAAAATGACAGAGCCAGAAATTGCTCAGGCTGGCGTAGGTCGGAAGTTTCAAAAACCAACCGTATTTGAACATCATAATATTTTCGAAAATCTTGAAATGGCAATGGCTGGTAATAAAAGTGTTTGGGCTACTTTCACCGCACAACTATCCTCAGAACAGCATGACCGAATTGTAACGATTATGGATACTATCGGCCTAAGTAAAGAGGCAACAAAACGCGCAGGAGCACTATCACACGGTCAAAAACAATGGCTTGAAATTGGTATGTTACTTATGCAAAATCCTAGATTATTATTGGTGGATGAACCTGTCGCTGGTATGACACATCAAGAAATGGATAAAACTGGTGAGCTATTAACCTCGCTAGCTGGCGAGCATTCTGTCGTTGTTGTTGAGCATGACATGGACTTTGTACGCTCTATTGCAAATAAAGTATCCGTTTTGCATCAAGGCAGTATTTTGGCAGAAGGCACTATGGATGAAGTCCAAAACAACCAAAAAGTCATTGAGGTGTACCTTGGAGAATAACAACACTAATTCGATATTGCAGGTCAGTAGCCTCAACCAATTTTATGGCGAAAGTCATACACTATGGGATTTAGATTTATCCGTCATAGAAGGAAAATGTACCTGTCTGATGGGACGTAATGGCGTTGGAAAAACCACGCTTTTGCAATGCATTATGGGACTGCAGGATACTCATGACGGCACAATTACATTCAACAACCAAGAAATTCAAAAAGAAATAGCTGAAAAACGTGCAGGTATTGGACTAGGCTATGTACCACAAGGCAGACAAATTTTTCCACAATTAACCGTGGGCGAAAATTTAGAACTCGGTTTATTTTCACGAAAAGATGGTGTTAAAAAGATACCCGAATTTATTTTTGAATTGTTTCCTGTTTTAAAAGAAATGATTTCACGCCGTGGCGGTGATCTATCAGGTGGGCAACAACAACAATTAGCCATCGGGCGGGCGTTGGTTATTGACCCAAAAATGCTAATTTTAGATGAACCAACAGAAGGCATCCAGCCCAATATTGTGCAACAAATTGGGGACATAATTACGCAACTCAGTACCGATATGGGCATTACAGTTCTGCTTGTTGAACAAAAATTACCTTTTGCTCGTAGAGTGGGGGATTATTTTTGCATTATGGAGCGCGGCAAAAATGTTGCCACGGGTGAGATGAACGAACTTAGTGATGAGCTTGTTCAGAAGTTTTTAACCGTTTAATTAAATAGAGAGAAAGGACAATGATAAAAGTATTATTGAGTTTTATAACACTATTTTTAGCCACTAGCGCATCTGCACACACAGGTATGATGCAATCATCAATAACACATAATGCCATTCACATAATTACCGCCATAGGGATTTATCTAGCAATAATAGGGGCAGGTTTTTACGTTATAAATAAATTACCTAAAACAAAACGACAGCATATTAAAAAGTAATCGCATTGTCACATCCAAACACACAACTTGGCTGGAAAGCAGAGCTTAATTTAAGTTTTGCTAAAACGACGAATAAAACCGTTTTAGCAAAACGCACGCAATCTGGCCCACTTACTGTTCAGCGTCCTTTTTATCCTGAAGGCAATGTGTGCCATTTATATATTTTACATCCGCCTGGTGGCGTTGTGGGTGGTGATGAATTGCATATTAATGTTGACCTTAAAAAAGAATCTTCGGTTTTAATCACAACCCCTGGCGCAACAAAGTTTTATCGTAGTCCTGCCTTAGAAAAAGGCGGCAAGCTTGCACATCAAATTCAAATGCTCAGAGTGGCAGATGACTGTGCTTTAGAATGGTTTCCGCAAGAGAATATTTTTTTTGATCAAACCCATACGCATTTATCAACACACGTAGAGTTAGAAAAATCAGCGCGGTTTATGGGCTGGGAAATCAACTGTTACGGCAGGCCCGCATCCAATGAGTTATTTGAACAAGGCAAAGTAATGACGCGCTTAGAAGTGATTCGCGATGGCACCCCTTTAATTTTGGATCGCCTATTAATAGAAGATAACCAAAGTTTAAAAAGCCCTGCCAGCATGAACGGCTACCCCTGTTTTGGTACATTTATCTCAACACACGCGAATCAAGATTTACTCGAGAAAGCACGTAATAAGCTTGCGGAAGTGGCAATTTCTGACCAGCAACAATTTGGACTAACGCTGTTAGATGATGTGCTAATTGCACGCTGTTTAGGTCAACATGCCGAACAAGTTTCTACTACACTAAAAGCAGTTTGGTCGGCATTGCGCCCCGATGTTATGAGCCGCCCTGTATGCTTGCCCCGTATTTGGTCAACTTAAAATGAATATTAAGTTTAAACGTACACCCCCCCACTTTTGCAAGCTAGCCTTGCAAAAGTGGGGGGGTGTACGTTTAAAATCTTATAAATAAGTGAGATAAACATGGATTTAACCCCAAGAGAAAAAGATAAGTTACTAATTTTTACAGCGGCTCTTCTAGCTGAACGACGCAAGGAGCGCGGTGTAAAACTTAACCACCCCGAATCTATCGCTTACATCAGCGCCGCAATTATGGAAGGCGCGCGCGATGGTAGAACCGTTGCTGAATTAATGGGCTATGGTCAAACCCTGCTAACGCGTGATGACGTAATGGAAGGCATTCCTGAAATGATTCACGACGTACAAGTCGAGGCGACTTTTCCTGACGGGACTAAGCTTGTCACCGTTCATAATCCGATAGTTTAAAGAGAGGCACTTATGATTCCTGGAGAAATAATTGTAGCCAAAGGTGCAGATATTGAGCTTAATAAGGGCAGACCAACTATTGAGATTTCAGTTGCCAATAGTGGTGATCGCCCCATTCAAGTGGGTTCACATTATCACTTTTATGAAACCAATCTCGCACTAGCATTTGAGCGCGATAAAACCATGGGCTTTCGACTTGATATTCCCGCTGGCACAGCCGTGCGTTTTGAACCAGGTCAAACGCGCACCATTACTTTGGTCAAATACGCTGGAGAACTTAAAGCTTATGGCTTTCGCGGTGATGTTATGGGTACGATGGAGGCTAAAAAATGAGTAAGATTTCAAGACAAGCTTATGCCGAAATGTATGGACCTACCGTTGGTGATCGCTTACGTTTAGGCGATACCGAGCTATTTTTAGAAGTAGAAGAAGACCTCACCACCTATGGCGACGAAGTTAAATTTGGCGGCGGAAAAGTCATTCGTGATGGGATGGGGCAAAGTCAACGCTGCTCATCAGAAGTTGCTGATACCGTAATAACCAATGCTCTAATTGTAGATTATTGGGGGATTATCAAAGCAGACATCGGCATTAAAAATGGCCGCATTTCTGGCATCGGCAAAGCAGGTAACCCTGACGTACAACCCGATGTTGATATTATTATTGGTCCTGGCACAGAGGCTATTGCAGGCGAAGGACATATCATTACCGCTGGCGGCATTGATGCACATATTCACTTTATCTGTCCCCAGCAAATTGAAGAGGCGCTCACCTCTGGCGTGACCACCATGCTAGGCGGTGGCACGGGCCCTGCGACAGGCACAAATGCAACAACCTGCACACCTGGCCCGTGGAATATCCACCGCATGTTACAAGCGGCAGAAGAATTCCCAATGAATTTAGGCTTTATGGGAAAGGGCAATGCCAGCCTACCCGAAGCACTTGATGAACAAGTTGAAGCAGGGGTAATGGGGCTAAAGCTGCACGAAGATTGGGGAACAACGCCCGCATCTATCGACAACTGTTTGAATGTTGCTGAGCGCTATGACATTCAAGTCGCCATTCATACCGACACGCTGAATGAGTCGGGCTTTGTAGAAGATACTCTAGGCGCATTCAAAAATCGCACCATACATACTTTTCATACCGAAGGGGCTGGCGGCGGACATGCGCCCGATATTATCAAAGCCTGTGGCGAGTTGAATGTATTGCCCTCATCCACTAATCCAACACGCCCTTATACGGTCAATACGGTAGATGAGCATTTAGATATGCTGATGGTTTGCCATCATTTAGACCCGAGCATTGCAGAGGACGTGGCTTTTGCTGAGTCACGCATCCGCCGTGAGACAATAGCCGCTGAAGATATTTTGCATGATTTAGGCGCATTCTCGATGATAGCATCCGACTCACAAGCGATGGGCCGCGTTGGCGAAGTGATTACACGCACATGGCAAACAGCACATAAAATGAAAGTGCAACGTGGTAGTTTAGCTGGCGACCCAAAAACAAACGACAATAACCGCATTAAGCGCTATATCGCAAAATACACAATTAACCCTGCGCTCTCGCACGGCATCGCACACGAAGTTGGATCAATTGAAGTGGGTAAGCTCGCCGATATTATTTTATGGAAACCTGCATTTTTTGCGACAAAACCCAGCCTAATAATCAAAGGAGGCATGATTGCTTCTGCGCCAATGGGCGACCCGAATGCCTCAATTCCCACGCCACAGCCCGTGCATTATCGCCCCATGTTTGGTAGTTTTGGTGGCGCACGCTTAGCAACACGCATGACATTTTTATCACAGGCAAGCTTGGGTGCTGGCATTGCTGATCAACTTGGATTGAACAGTTTACTAGGCGCAGTAAAGGGCTGTCGTACAGTAAATAAAAAAGACATGATTCATAATAATTACATGCCAAAAATTGATGTGGATTCTCAAACCTATGAAGTACGTGCTGATGGTGAATTATTAACCTGTGAACCAGCAGATATTTTGCCGTTGGCACAGCGATATTTCTTATTTTAATTATTCCAGAGCACTAAATAGTTATGCTTAAATTTGAAAAAAAAGTTGAACATGGCAAGCCCGATGCCAGCGTGATATTGCCACGAGATCAACGTGAAAAAAGTCGCCTAAAAGTTGTGCTTAATGATGGCCGTGAAGCAGGCTTATTCTTTGAAAAGGGGGTTAGTTTTCAAGATGGTGATTTAATCATTAGCGATGATGGCAAAGTCTTGGTTGAAGTAAAAGCCGCTGATGAGACGGTTTCTACCGTAAGATGCGATGATCCATTACAACTTGCGCGCGCCTGTTATCACTTGGGAAATCGCCATATACCTTTGCAAATAGATACAGGTATTTTGCGCTACCAACACGACCATGTATTAGATGAAATGGTGAGAGGCTTAGGGCTAGAGGTCACTACAGAACAAGCACCATTTGAGCCTGAAGCTGGCGCTTATTCTGGCGGTGGGCATCACCATCACGACTCACACGACCACGATCATCACGGCCATTAATGGAAAATAATCCAAACAATTTAAGCCTGCTTAAACTTATGCAACTGAGTAGCCCTACGTTGCCGGTGGGTGCATTTGCATATTCCCAAGGTTTAGAATCTGCGATTGAATGCGGCTATATTACAGATAGAGAAACACTAGCAACATGGCTGAAGGACTCGCTAACACTCAGTTTAAAAACAGTGGATTTACCTCTGCTAGCGCGCCTTTTTGATTGTTGGAAAGACGATGATAGGCAAGGCATATTAACTTGGAATCAGACCCTTTTTGCACAAAGAGAAACGCGCGAGCTACGCGATGAAGATCATCAATTAGGATTAGCACTGGCGCGCTTACTCGATGACTTGGGTATCAAGCAAGCAAAGGATTTAAGAAAACAAAAAAAACTCTGTTTTCTAACAACTTTTACATTGGCAGCTTTTGAATGGAATATCGAAGTAGAGCAAGCCGCCAATGGCTTTATTTGGTCATGGCTAGATAATCAGATTGCGGCAGCTATTAAGCTTGTGCCTTTAGGGCAAACAGATGGGCAACGGGTACTTTCTAGTTTATTGCCAATCGTTCCTGAAATAGTATCGCAGGGGCTAGCAATTGTAGATGAAGAAATCGGGGCATCATTGCCATTCATGGCAATTTTAAGCTCACAACACGAGACACAGTATTCAAGACTTTTTAGAAGTTAATAGATAAATCTTAAATTAGGTGAAAAAGAAAATGAGCAATAAACAAGTATTAAGAATTGGCGTGGGTGGGCCTGTGGGTTCTGGTAAAACAGCGCTACTTCGACAACTCTGTAAAGAGATGCAAAATGACTATGATTTAGCCGTCGTCACCAATGATATTTACACCAAAGAGGATGCCGAGTTTTTACTGCGCCACAATGCGTTAGATGCTGACCGTATTATGGGTGTAGAAACAGGTGGTTGCCCACACACAGCAATTCGTGAAGATGCATCCATCAATTTATCAGCAGTCGACACGATGTGTGACCGCTTCCCAGATTTAGATTTTGTCATTATCGAAAGTGGTGGAGATAACTTAAGCGCAACTTTTAGCCCAGAGTTATCGGATCTTACTATTTATGTAATCGACGTTGCCGCTGGTGATAAAATTCCACGCAAAGGCGGACCAGGAATTACCAAATCTGACCTACTGATTATTAATAAAACAGATTTAGCACCTATGGTTGGCGCATCATTAGAAGTAATGGATAAAGACACCAAGCGTATGCGTGGCGATAAGCCTTATCTTTTTACCAATTTAAAAGATGGTGAAAATGTGGATGCAGTAATTGCATTTATAAAAGACAAAGGGATGCTCGATAGCTAAGGAGCGGTAATTAGAACCGTTATGAAACCTTGGCTGTTCTTTCTAACATGCTTCATTGCTTGTTTATAAGCCGTTTGTAGTAGCTTTTTTGAATCGTATTGACAGCCTGAGCTTTGTATTGAAATAGATTGCTTATTAAAGCTATCCTCAAAACTAACTACACATTTTTGATCTTTTGCGCGCTCAGGCACAATAATGCTGATACTTATAGTGCTGGACTGGCTAACTTTAGCGCTGGCAAGTGTTGGGCTAGCAATTAATGCTACCCATAAAAACCCACTTAATAATATTTTAAATGCCACCTTATTAACTTCCTCATAATCAATAAATAATTATGTAGGAGTTAATGTAAGTAGCGAAGACGGCTTATCGAAGTTTTACCAACAGTTAAACAGAGTTTTTCCGTTAGTCCTTATTTCAAAGCCTCAAAAAAGCGTTCAGAACGAAAACGCCATTTCCAAATTGACCATGTTTTTTGTGTGATGACTGACATTAATGTGCTGGTTGCGTGACCGCGAATTTCTGAGCGCGGCACGATGCCATACACTCGTGAATCAGCGCTATTGTCGCGATTATCACCCATAAAGAAATAGTGGTCTTCTGGGATAGTTATCTTATTAAAATTTTGTAATGAGCCATGAAATGGAGGTTTTATTTGCATAACATGAGGCTTCAAATCACTTAAGGATTCAATTGCGTAGGTTGTTCCATTCTCGTGATCTATCGTTCTTTCAGGCTCTAAAGAGTTATCCCCAACCCTTTCATATTTTGCGGCTTCACCATTGATAAAAAGATGGTTGTTTTTTACTTCTAGCGTATCACCTGGCAAACCTATTAAGCGTTTTATTAAGCGTTTCCCTGCTCCTTTAGAGGTGAAAACAACAATCTCGCCACGCTTTGGCTCGCCCAATCGCATCAATGTAATATCGGTAAATGGCACTTGTAAATCGTAAGCTAATTTATTTTCCCAAACCACATCGCCTTCTAAAATCGTTGGTTTCATAGAACCCGTAGGCACAGGATGCCAATCGGCTATTGCGCCTCTAAAGACAAAAAGGAAGATAACAAACAGGATAAATCCTTTATTTTCTCTGATTAATTTCATAAGTGGTTTTCTATCTATTTAAGAGGATGCCGAACTATAACTGATTATCAAAATATTTTTGCAAGAAAGTATCAAAGTCCAAGCCATTTTTTGCCTCAAGCTCAGCTTGTTCTTTGAGTGAGTTTTCTGCTACACGTTCAATTTTTTGTTGTGTTTCAAGCGCTAACTTACGCTCTAAAAAGAAATCACGATGCTCTTCTGATTTACGTTTGGCAAAATGATAATAACTGCCGTCGCGGTTCATAATATCATCCAGCACCATTGCCGACGGTGTTTTATCAGGATCTTCTACCAGTGCCATCTGGCTCTTAATCGCCTTTGCATAACAGGTTTCATCGTGTGCTTTATTCAATAAATCAGCAACACCCGACATTTCATTAAGTAGCTCTGTTGCCCAATTTTTTAGGCTGATATTTTCACCATTTCTGCTTAGCTGTAAATCTGGTTTACGCCCTTGATGAGCAACGATACTTTGGTTTGCGTCAATCTCTTTGGCTTCTTGTTCGGTAATTTCAGGGCTTTCTTGCAACAAACAAAACATCATAAACATTTCTAGGAAATAGAGCTGTCGATGCGTCATTCCCGCAGGGCGAAAGGCATTAATATCTACCGAGCGTAGCTCAACATATTGAATGCCACGGCGCTCTAAGGCGTCGGTGGGTTTTTCAAAACCATCCAATATTTGCTTGGGGCGAACGCTACTGTAATACTCATTTTCAATTTGTAAAACATTGGTATTTAACTGTAAATATTCATCGCCTGCTTTGAGTCCAATATCTTCATATTCTTTGTGCGGCATATTTATCGCGCAACGTAAGCTCTCGATATAAGCCGCTAATGAATTGTAATTTGCTTTAATACCACGGTCATCTTCTTTGCTATTGGTATAGCCAATATCGCCCATTCGTAGCGATGTGCCGTATGGCTCATAGCAGGTAAACTCTTTGAACAGTTTCATGGTTTCTGGCTTGGGAATACCCGCCAAAAATGACTTACAAATCGCTGGCGATGTTCCAAATAGATAAGGAATTATCCAGCCATAGCGCTGAATGTTACGCGTCATCCCCATATAGCGCTTGTTGATAAAATCTTGCTCTGCGCTGGTATCGCCCTCTACTTCTTGAAACGCAGGCCAAAATTCGGTGGCAACAGAGTAGTTAAAATGAATCCCTGAAATAACCTGCATCATCTTGCCATAGCGCTCGGCTAAGCCTTGGCGGTAGACGGATTTCATTTTGCCCGCATTGCTTATGCCGTATTGCGCAATAGTTATATCGTCTTCGCCACGAATCACACAGGGCATGCTAGTCGTCCACAATAGTTCATTATCAATATGTTGATAAACAAAGGTTTCTACATCAAGCAAAAAATCCAATGACTTATAAGCACGATCGCAAGGCGGCGTGATTAGCTCTAGCATTGCCTCGGCATAGTCGGTTGTAATCCAAGGGTTTTTGAGTGCAGAACCTAAGACTTTAGGATGTGGCGTTTGCGCGATATTGCCCTCGCTATTAACGCGCAGGCTTTCTTTTTCTAAGCCAGTGAGTGATTTTTTGAGTAGCCCTGTAAAACCTTTTTCTTCTATTTTATTGAGGCGTTTATTGAGTAATTGGTACAAGCGTCATCCTTGAGCTTATTCTTTGATTTATTTAATGGTAGCAGTTATTTATTCATCCTGCATGAGTTCTGGTACTTCTACACCCCCCCACTTTTGCATGGCATTAAATCATAGCCTTGCAAAAGTGGGGGGTGTACATTCTAAATGGCTTGCATTGCAAACAAGAAAATAGTTAAAACAATCCAAGCGCTAAAATGCGCCCACATTGCGTATTTATAGCGTGTAATTAATTCATCAGGATGAATACTGCTAAGTATAAAAGGTCGCCCATCGCTAGGGCGAGAAACCACATGGCTGGCAGGTTGTTGATAAATTTCTTCTAAACTATCATCAATCAATCTGTCTGCGGTATTTCTAACGCCTGCCATCTCAGCATCATCAATCATACCGTCATTATTTTTATCAAAATAGTCTAAAAACCTGATGGGATGACGTTTCCATTCAACTATTTTAGAGCTGACTAACGCCTTTCTCTCATGCTCATTTCTTTGCTTACTAAGCGTCTCTAATTGCCCAATCACATAAACTTTCTCATCAGGATAAATAGCATAATAAGCATATGAACCATAATGATAACGCGGCGTGATAATTTCGGCATCCCTAGGATCAACCGTGCAAGTCCCCTTGCCATCATCCAATATAAAACCTGCCGAACTGCTGTAAAGATATTTGCTATACCAGACCATGACGGGCAGCTCTTTATGCGGGCCGCGAACCACTTCACCATCATAAAGCGAGACCTTGCCTTCTAGCACCGCATAACCTTGTGCGGCAGAGTTTAAGCGCGTGTGAGGCGTATCTTCAATCAAGCGTATGCGGCTGTATAAAACAAATGCCCACAGTAAGCTCATCAATGATAAGACTGTCATGTAAGTGGCTTTATTAATCTTTGTGGAATCATCGAGAAAGAAAATCACGATGAAGAAAACTAAATAAAATAACGAGCTGATAGCGCGCATCAACAAGCTTTTTGTTTGTGTGAGAATGCTAGAACCGGGCAAGAAAAATGAAAACAAGTATTGGTGTAAACCAATCATCCATGCGATAAGCACTGCTAAAAAAGCAAGCCCTCTAAAGACAGCGCCTTCAACTGAAATCTGTCCTTTAAAAACATAAATAATAAGAAGTACGACAGAATAAAACCACGCAAACCAGAGAATGGGCTTTATTACGCCTGAGGGTCCTATCGGCATGGGAGCAGAATAACTCGTGAAAAACTAAGTCTGAAAGCTAGCGCCAATATCAACATCTTGAAGCTCTTCTACGCGGAATTCTAACAAATCAAATGCTTCAAAATTAAAGATATTCGCAACGATATTATCAGGGAATTGCTCAATACGTGTATTGCTCAGCGCGGCTGTATCGTTATAAAACTCACGACGGTCAGAGATACTTTCTTCCAAAGTGGAAATACGTGATTGCAAACGCAAAAACGAATCGCTACCACGAAGTTCAGGATAATCTTCTGCTACCGCAAACAAACCGCTCAGGCTAGCTTCCATCTTCATTTCAGCCGCACCAATTTGGGGGATATTCTTCGCCTTCATCGCAGACTCAACCAAGTTACGCGCTTGGATAACTTTCTCAAGCGTCTCTTGTTCGTACTTCATATGCTGCTTACAAGTATCAATCAGCTTTGGTAATTCGCTATTACGCTGCTTGAGCAATACATCAATATTACTCCATGACTTCTTGGTGTTATTTTTGAGTGAAACCAGTTGGTTAAAAATCGCAACACCCCATACCAATGGCGCGGCAATAAATCCAAAAAAGACAATAAGACCGATATTCATAGCATCTCCGTTTATTTTTATATTATTATAACTATTTATTATTTCTCTGATTTTACCAGATTATAAGAGTATGCCGTTTATTCTCAGATAAGCGGTAAAAATAACCTACACCCCCCACTTTTGCATGGCTATGCAAAAGTGGGGGGGTGTAGGTCTAAATTCTTACATTACAAACAGAGCCGCTCAGATTGCCTCTAAATTTTTAGATCAAGACGGAAAATTTGAGCTTGGTTTTACCTGCCAGCACCACACCAAACAATCATCAGTTGCCTCCCTTAAAAACAAAGTGGTACGAATAAGGTAGTTCTTTGTTTCAACCAACTTCTCCATTTCCTTTGGAAATGGCCAAGTACTTTTTAACGCCTGGGCGTTCTAAAAAGCAAAAAAAAGCCGCTATAAATAGCGGCGAAAATCACATCGAAGGAAGTTTATTATTAGAAGTTAATTTGGTTTATCTCAGATTAAACATT
>Ga0256844_10000516_pt1 | contig 14903 bp, 12 predicted proteins | sample MusselsmetaG_FD_189100 | JGI IMG/M metagenome (GOLD analysis project Ga0256844, IMG submission 189100) | Mussel associated microbial communities from hydrothermal vent at the East Pacific Rise, Pacific Ocean - Mussels | ecosystem: Host-associated > Mollusca > Shell > Unclassified ... | reverse complement strand
GGAGTGGCTCGACCGGATTGATGTTGGAAATGATCCGGTTAACTGGGTTGATCCAACAGGGTTGTCACAATTCTTAATTAAGCAATTTGTAAAAAGGAGCGTAAAAAGCATTTCAAAAAGTTATATGAAGGATTTTGATCCAGCCGGGAGAAGGATTGTTAGTGCTGGAATTGGGGGCGCAGCCTCAGGCGCCGTAGGGGGAGCCATTGCCGGAAGCCCTGTTCTTGGTGTTGGTGCGGGACCGTCAGCTGTAGTTGGTGGTATTGCTGGCTTTAGCGGTGGTTTACTGCTCCAAACTCTACTGGAGGCTGCAGGATTAGGGCAGCCCATTGAAGACCTCACTGATGAGCTAATCGATAATTTTAAAGACGCAATTGTTGACTGTCCTTGATGGTACAAAGATGCAGACAAGCAATTTAATATAGTAACAGGAAATGGTATGAATGTTGTTTGTAGGACATGTGGCCAAGGGTTGGATAAAAAATATTACAAGAAGTATGGAATCATACTTCTTGTAAGTTGTTTGCCCATGTTTCCATTTTTAATGTTTGTGGCTTATGGTACAGTGATACCTTTTCTTTATGTCATCTTATCAGTTATTCTTGGCTGTTCCCTGATTTTTCGTAAAGAAAAATACTATTATTTTTGCAATCAATGCAAATGTCGGCGCAAGCACCCCAAATTGTGATGACAAGGATAATGGAGCGAAATGATACAATAATGACAAGTCGGCGTATTGTAGGTTTTGACATACGAGACCGTATTGAGAGTAACAACATTACATCTATTGACTGTAATATTTGGCCTGAAAGTCAGATTAAGACTGAGATCGACTCACAAAATAATGGATTCAACTTGTTTGATTCCCTTGATGAATCAATTGTTGATGCCAGTGTTAGAGAAAATGCGTCTATTGTTGCATTTGATATACCTAGAGATCTAGCAACTGCTCTTTCCCCAACATTCGGTCTTGAGCCGTTACCAATTGAATACTTGTTCAAACGTGGAGAATGGCTCTTTCTTGGGTATGATATTGTTGATGTGCGTACGCAATGTAGCGCAATATATAGTTTTGACATTAAGAGAGAGAGATTAGAAGAGTTGCTTAGTGATGCTGCTATTGAATTAAACCAGTACGGCCTGATAGAAAACCAAGCTCAATCTTTTGATCTATCAGCTATATTTGACAAACTATTCCCAGAGCATAGCCCTTTCACACCATGTGGAATACATGTAGCAAAATCGATTGGGTGACAATCAGTTAGGAAGAAGGGGTCAAGTCTGCTTTTGACCTTGGGCAGTAAAAGAAAGGAGGAAAAGGGGGTCGGACCAAGCTAAGTCTTTGAATTAAAGAGATATGATCCTTGAAAACAGGGTGTTTTGGCCCTTAGAAGCCCCTTTTGGGTACAAAAAAAGTCACTTTAAGGGAACAGCACTGATTCTCTCTTAAAAGCACACCTTCTTCTTGTCCCTCCATCCAGTAGCAAATTAGGACAGTCTGTGAGAACTGATCTGTTGCTTACGATTGGTAACATAAAGGAAGAGAGCACAATAATAGGAATAGAGGACAAAGAAAAAGGTTAAGTCTTTCTATTTTGCCATAATGAATAAAAGTAAATGGGATCTACCGAGATAAGCGGGAGGGGATTAGATTTGAGCTACGCAATAATATTGAAGAAAAAAAAGGCCGATCCAAGGATCGGCCTAAATCAACTATTATAAATATTTGATTATATTAGAAGCTGTATTGAAAACCTGCTTGGATACGGTTCATGTCACCATCTTCACCGTTTTCAACTTCACGATAAGCCCAAATATATTCAATTCCCATATCAATACGAGGAACTGGGCTCCACATCAGATTTGCATGCACTGATTGATATGCTTTGTCGACAGCATCACTTACAAAGCTCAAATCATTATCACGCTCAGCATAAGAATAAACGAAGCTGGAGCGGATATTGTTTGTCCAGAAGTGCTGATAGGAAACCAGGCCACCGTATTGGTCGTTGGTCTCAATCTCATGGGTGACTGGATTTAGGAACGAGTCATCGAAGGTAGATGTCATGTAACGTCCAAGAGCATCTCCGTAGTTGATTTCTAAATGAATATTGTCTTTACCCATAACTGGAATGACTGCATTGGCGCTCAGAGCGTAACCGAGCTCGCTGTCGTCATAGCCATCGGTATCAATGCTTAACTGGCGCAACATACCTACAAGGGAATAATGACCAAAACCTGGATCAAGATTTACTCTGGCAATGAAATCCGGTACTGCATTGTTACCGCCATTAATTGAGGTGTCTCCTTCTTCTCCCTTGACAAGAAAAGTGGTCTCAGGATTCTCAATTGCAAACATAGCAGAACCACCTTCAAAAGGCTGTGTCCAGCGGATCATAGCCTGACGAATGAACAGTGATCCGGCAGCACCACCAAAGTCGATGGTTTCTGGATAGGCAGCAAGATCAACGAAGGTTGACCATTCCTGACCTATGAGCAGGTTGCCGAGTTCTCCATAGGCACGTCGAAGACGAAAACCCCATGAATTACTAACGGTTTCATTACCACCGGAGCCATAAAAGTCTCCTTCAATTTTGGTATTGAATTTTCCGTAAGCTGTATCAGTTGATGTAGCAAATCCCAATCTGGTTTGACGGGCATGCATGATAAACGAATTATCAGCCAAAGAATCTTGCTCAGCATCTAAGGGGACTGCACTAGGGGTATAAGCAAACTTGCCACCACCATCAGTGTCAGTATAAATGGCATCAAGTTTTGCGTATCCATATAACTTCATGGTTGTATTTTCAGGAAGCTGCAGGCCGCTTATACCAGCATTTTTTGTTGAAGCAGCTTCGACATTTTTATTCGTCTCAGCTTGATTTTCTTCCATAACAGCCATTTTTTGTTCAAGGTTTTGTACTGTCTGATTAAGTTGTTCAATCATGGCCTTGAGATCTTGCACAGATTCATTACGACTTCCGGCATCTGCTGTGGATGCGACACTCATAACAGCGGTCGACACAACAATGGCGGTAAAGAGTGCACGGGCTTTTTTCCAGCCCCAGTTTGCATTATTCATCTCTTTTCTCCTTTATAAAATAAAATATTAAACAAGCAATACAAAGTATTGTATTACACCAAACTATATTATGCTACAATGTAATAAAGTATAACAGCCAGTGAGTCAAGCATAAAGGTACAATTTTTTGTATCGTTGCGTGGTTCATACTGATAAAGCTTCTATATCAAGGAAAAACCTGTCTGGCTCAAAGGCTTGGTTTATTGTCACGTCTGCTTACAACGAAATATCTTATTCTTTCAGAGGAAGGATAAGTATACTGCTTGATCCCTCTGCTTCAGCAAACATAGCGTTGGGATTGACTGTCAAAAGATATAGAAAATCGTTTGCAACACCGATTCCCTGGATAAACTGATCATATTCTCCTCCGATCTTTCCCTTGATGTAGCCACCGGATTCTGTCCTTTTGAAGACAGACAACCAAGTCTTCTTTATAGCGCTGGCACCACCAATTCGAGAAAAAGCAGACAGGTCTGAACTGGGAACCAGGATTTCTCTGGTTCCGTCATTGTCAATGTCAACGACAATTGGGCTAACCTCAATACTGGCAGTAGAAAACAACGGATTCATGTCATCCGGATTTTGTACATAACGAACCGAAGAGATACTGCCACCTACTTCTTTACCGCCTGAATAAACTTCATGTCCGTTCTCAGCGATATGTAATCGATTGGCAATAATGTATGCGGAAGTATCAGCCTTATTATTAGGAGAATCAAATACTGTGCCGCCGGTTACCCGATAAGATAATGGTAACTTTTGTTTATAACTGCTTGTCTTGATACTGTTATTACCGGCAGGGAGTATTTGTCGAACACCACGGTCAAAAAATACATCATGGTCAAAACCTTGAGCCAACAACAATTCAGGAGTACCGTTGCCATCAGTATCACTGGAATTGAAGATATAAGGAAGTTCCCCTTTTATTTGAGTAAGCTTACCATCTTCGTATCCAAGAATCATGGAACGGATTTCTTCCTCATCAGTATCGTATCCGGTTACAGCCAGATATAGATTGCCGTTACCGGGTTGCCACCAGCAGACACTAAGTAATTTGGAGAATGGGGTTTTTAATGCTGCCATCTGGCGTAGGTTCTTGTCATTGAGCTGGTACACTAAAATTTCGTGTTCCCGAATTACCGAGAGATTCAAGGATTCATCAATTTTGAGGAAATCTCCCATGATCGCAGGAAAAGGTAAAGTACCTCCCTGGTTGTACCCATATGTCTTGAGATCATAACGAACCTTACCCAATTCTTTGGTAGCGCTGGTAGCATGGGGAGGGGGTACTGCTGCTTTGGTCTCGTAGATTATCCCGTTACTCCCTTTTTCTACGTCCGCAATTCCGGGCTGGTAATCAAGTTCATAATCTCTAAGTAAACGCCCTTTCCGATCTTTAATTTTAAGAAATCCGTCCTCAAGGCTAAATGTCAGTTCCGTCCCCGGGGTATTGTCGGTTTGCCATGCTAAAGACTGAAGACCATGTTTAAGATGGAACATAAGGTACTCGTCTTTCTCCTGAGCGCCCTTAAAAGAGGCAGTGATTTCTTTAAAACGTGTTATTTTGTCGCCCGGATGAATTTTAGCAGTGGAAAGATTGTCAACAGGTTGCGTATAAGAAAATGATTGTTCAACCCGGTCAACGGTAAGTACACCGGTACGTGATTCTACAAACCCCAAAACCTTCCCAGTTCTTGGATCTTTTAATTGTTTTCCTTTGCTAAAAAGGGTGAGAAGATCATTTTTGTGTATTCCTGTGGTGCTGCCAATGTCAATAATAATCTGTTTATCAACCACATCGACCACAATACCATTTAATGGTTTCATATCCTCAATGATTGCGTCAACGTTTTGCTTGCGGGCATAAGCACTCCCGGATAACAACAGGACAAGGGAGAAGACTAGAAGATGAAGTGTAATTGGTGTTTTCATGGTGGGGGTATTTCTCCTTTATATTGAGTAGGGAAGGATTTTAACAGAACATCTCTTCAGATCATGACAGGTTATGAACATCAGAATGATTCTGTCTGAACCAGTCGATCCATAAAGATAAAATAAAAAAATTATACTTTATCGTTCGGATTTTTCAACCGTTAAATAAGCTGTTAAAGAGTGTAACTGAAGTAAAGAAGGAAAAGCTGGGCTTGATCAGAAATGGCGTCTCCTCGGATGACATAATCCTTTGAAGAAGCTTAGGTTACATGGATTGAATAAAAGTGAACAAAAAAAAAGCGACCGATAATAATATCGGTCGCTTGATTTGAGTCGGTAAAAAAGTGACTACCGATTTATAGAAGAAATCACTGTTTGATTTAGAATTTATATCTCAGACGCGCTCCAACAGTATAGATATCTTCATCAGCGCTGCCATTAAGATCCTGCTCGAAATAATCCATGGCGTCGTCAGCAATTAAATAACCGGCATTAAAGCTTAAGGTTACATCAGGATACAGTTTGTATTTAACATACATATCGATCTCAGTTCCGATTCCGTCATCAGCAAAACGTTGTCCTGCACCGTTGGTGTAGGTAATGTCTTCTGCAGTCATCATGTAGAGAAGAGCTCCACCGATTGTTGTTTGCTCACTAACTTTTGAATCAACAGAGAGTTTAAGGAGGTGCATACCTTTGTCCAGGATATATGGACGTTCAGTGAAGTAGTCATCCGAAGTGGGATGACCTTCCATGAGAACCATTGATGCGCCCATGTCAACATCTGTAGCAAGGTAAGCGTTGACCTCGTCATCAGTAGGATCATCATCGCCGGAAGCATACCAGTACATACCGGTAATCTTGGTAGCACCAATTTTAGCACCAGTTTCTATGCGAGCAAAAAATGAATTGACGTCATAATCATGAGCCGCACTGGAGACACCGTCCTGATCAACGTACTGAGCGTTATCAATGGAACCTCCCTGATAGATAAGATCACCACCAACAAAAATATTGTTGATGTTGAATTTACCATTTACACCCATTGTATAGATACCAAGATCTACAGTATCTTTGAGCTTCTTGATTTCCCACTTGTTTGCATCCAGCTTTGCCCAGGTTCGAGCACCGGTTTCTTCATCAACAGTGGTTGCGGAATCATTGCTAATATATGAGCCAAAGAGTCCGACTTTTGATTTGTCAGCCAATGAGAAGGAGAGTTTACCGACAAATGCATCTACATCACTAACATCAGAACCGCCATGTTTGGCATCTACTCTGTAAGGACGTTCCCAACCAACGAGATAGCCGACACTACCAGTCTTGCCATCCAGGTTGACACCCATGACGGTTTCTTTCCAAAAGTATTTGTTCAGGTTAAAAGGTTGTAATCCTGTTTTAAGACGCATTTTATCAGAAACGCCAGGAACCTGCATATCAAGATAGGCCCATCGGGTCTCAACATTGACGCCATCACCGGAATAGTTACCACCTTTTGATTTACCGATTGAGTCACTCTGACCAAATTCAAGACCACCGACTTCAATGGCGTATACACCCTTGACATTCTTATTATCACTGGCCATCTCAGCCCAGATGCGATATTTAACTTCACCCCATGCATCGTCAACATCGTTGTCGACATCAACATGTCCGCCTTTCTTAAATTTATCTCCGGCTAAGAAATCGGCGTGATTGGTGTAAACCTGGAATCGATGATCCAAGTCGCCATGGAAAGCAAATTCTGCGGCCAGGGCATGACCAGCAAATCCCATACTGGAAATAATGGTTGCAACAGCTAATGTTTTCTTCATGCTACGTTCTCCTTTTCTCTTCATTAAAAAAATAGAGTAAACAAGCCATGGGGAAAATCCCCATTACGATAGGCTATATTTAATCTCATTATTTACTGATACAAAATTTTTAACATTCCGGCAAGTAAAAAATAAAGTTTTTTGTATTAGTTGTTAAATGTGATGTTAATTGAAATATATAGGGGGCAGTGTGTGGAGTTATTGGAGACCTAAAATATAAATTTTTAGACTGGAGGTTCTATTGGGGAACTTTCTTATAGTAAAGTTCTTTGCCATGCATTGTTTGAGTCTTTTGTAATTTGATGAATCATCACAGATGATCGTTTTATGATGTGTATCACAAGCAAATACATCAGGAACGTATTCTCCCCCATACCTATCAATGGCTGGCAATGAATATTTTATGTATTTAGTACTTCAGGAATATGCTCAATTGGAGTGGCGTGGTGCCGTTGAATTCAAGGGCTAATACTTTTATCCAAACTCTCCCTTGATTTAAGAAAAGAGGGCGTTTTGAAAATACATCTCAAAACGCCCCTGGTAAAACAAAATCAGTCCAGGCCATCAGTATCCGCTGCTGCTAATAACCTTATGCTTTACTATTATACAGAATGGTCTGACTTCTCGACTTCGATTTCTTCCCATCCGGTAATCATAGCCTTGAAATGAGCTGACACCGTTTCACCGGTGGTTGCGAGATAAACGTGGATGATCAAAAATCCAAGAAAGGTAAAAGCACCAATGGTGTGTAATGTGGCAACAGTGCCTAGCTCAATAGAGGTAGAAAGTTGACTGGAATACAGGTATAAAATTCCGGTGATCAGCTGAAACGGAAAGAGCACGACCTTGAGCAAAAAATAAGTTATTCGCTGCAAGGGGTTCAGTTTTCTGTCCACATCTTTTTTTACAGGCTGTTTGCAGCCCTTGAAAATATCACGTGAATAGTAGCAGACGACATCCGCTGCTTTTTCCAGGGTTGGTGTGTATTGTTTCCACTGACCTGTGGTAAAATGCCAGAAAATGGCAAAGATGGTCAGGGCGATCAGTAAATAGGCAAGCTGATTGTGGAGCGTCACTGCCTTGCCGAAAGGAATAATATTTAAGTTGCCATGAATAGTAAATCCTGTAAGCAGTAATAAGATGATTAATATTGCCTGGGCCCAGTGCCAAAACCGTTCAAAACGGGTATAAAATAATTTTCGTTCTTTCATTATCTCTTCCTCCCTTTCGAGGTTATGAGTCTTAAGGCTCCATGCAAACTAACCAGAATAAGTAAAGCCAGACAAGAGAGCCAACCGATCCGGTCAAGATTGCTGTTGAAATCCCGCCCCGGCATATAGAAACCGGTTAGTTCCTTGAGTCTTCCTTCGCGGCTGTGACAGCTTACACAGCTCAAAGCATCTTCCTTGGGGGCTATCATGTGGGCAACCGGACGGAGATATTCAGTTTCTATAAATCCAATTTTTCCGCTGAATTCCTGGCCGACAACCTTCTGACCCGCTGCTACGGATTTTTGCCAATCAAAATCTTTCCAATAAGCCCCAGAGCCTTTGGGGCCAAAAAGTTTTGGAACAACGAGTGTTTTGTTACCCGCATCATAAACCTGTTTACCACGAAACATTTTAAACGGGGTTATTCGGGATTTGGGGTCATTACTGTTGCCATGGAGGATGGTCATTCGTACGGGGTGGGTATCGTCAACAGTATCTGTTGCCAGAACGTGTGTGATAATGCCGTTAAACCAGGCATATTCAGGAACAACATCCTTTGCCCAACCGAGATCTCCTTTTTTCGTATGGTAGGAGACCTTGCCAAGTTTATCTTTCTTGACAATAAATTTGTGATCCTCTTTAAATTTACCTGCCGTTGACCAGTCCCACCAGACAAGGGTTGGCTTTTGTTTCGCAAACACCGGAATATGACAAGTTTCACAGGCAATTTTTGCCGTGTGGTCATTGAGATTGGATGTTTTATGGGGCTGCTGTCCATGGCATGACTCACAGGCAATACGCGAAGAGGTGTCCGCAGGCATGGCCAGCTCATGATTCTTCGTGGCAGGCATGGAATAAAAACGACCTTCTATCTGGTGTTCTGTTGATGTGTGACATTTTGTACAGGAAAAATTCAAGCCTTTGGCATCCATATGGACGTCAAGATTATGATCGGGGTTAATCAAAGAGGAATCAAGATCACCATGTTTGACGCCGTCGCCACCACCACCTTTGAAATGGCAGGCACCACATGTTTTCCTGGAGCTTGCACCAACATGAAGAGCAACGTCCTTTAGATCGACTGGTTTAAAGACCTTTGATCCAAATTTTTTCTCTTCATAAGCGGGGTGTCCACAACTTGTTGGGAATTTTTTGTAACTACCGGTTGTGTCATGACAAACTAAACAATCTATATTTTCTTCTGAGGAAAAATCAAAAGTATCATCTTTCCATCCATATCCAGAGTGGCAGCTGGTACACCTGCACCAGTTTGATTCTATAGATATTCAGAAATTATTAAGGATATTTTTTTTGCCTACCCCTTTTTGGATTCCTCCTGCAGACTGCCATGTCCAGTGATATGTTTTGTGAAATTGTTTGCCAGCTTCGTTATGACAACTCAGACAAGCTTTAGTGACTTCCGGGCCAGATGCAAATGTTTGGTCAAGTACTTTAAACCTGGAATGATCGGCTGTGGAGACCTGCTTAACATGCTTAGCATTTTGTGGAGTAGAGGAACCTGTCATGGCATCATCCTTTGCCTTAGTTGCCCAGACTTGTCCAGTTGACATGGAAAATAATAGACCTGCCAGCAGTATGCTCCACCAAAATTTAGATTTCCTACCCTTCATCATTAAACCCTCCTTGCGTTGTCCTCACGTGTTTTCAGGCCAGGTAGCCTCGCCTGTCATTTCGAGAGGTTTTGTTCATTTGAACATAAACATAAAGCCGTATGAGACCTTTTGTCAACTTTCTTTTATAGAAAAATCTCCGTAAAAAAAACAGTATGTACAGTAGGGGGAGAATACAGAGGCCAGAAATTTTGAGGACTTAATGTCAATGATTACAGGTAAATTCAAGTGTAAGTGTAAGTGAAAGGGTAACAAAGGAAATCTAAAAAGTGAAAGGAAGGGATCGTCTTTTAAAAAGCTTTTGCCATGATATTTAACTCTGAGGGGAGAGCATCCATTTTGTTCTGCTGAACTTTGTTTCCTTTGCATAAAGTAAAGATCATTTGCCGTGCTGCTGCCAATTCTATAGTTGGTGCGTGATTTACGTATGTGGCAATCGTGGGAATGTTTGAGACGTAAGTTTTCTACTACATTTTACATAGAGTAATCTTTTTGTGAGATGGTCAGCCTTCTTAAGTTCAGGTATAAAAAAAGTTTTTTTACCAACGTGTTCATACGTTCTCTATTTACAAAACTATTGCTCGATTTTTGATTGTGATATTTCATCTCAGGCTTAGATCATTTTTGCACCACTTTGCACCACTTGTTATTTTTGTTGCTGTTAGGTGCGTTTCTTTGTCTTGTTCAAATCATCCTATATTATCAGGATGTTCGTCTGGTTTTCTTTGTTTGTCCTTTTTCTCGTTTGGGGCTGTTTTTGGGAAAATTACTACAAGATATAGTGGCTCCAGTAAGAGGACACCCTGTATGGTGTGCTTGTCTGTGTTTCTTTTAGTTCTCTTTAAGCTCTTGTAATTTTGAATAAAAATTCTTGACAAGAAGGTCAGTCCTGCTATAAAAGTTATAGAGGTGGAGTGAAGTGGGGTAAAGTGGAAAATGAGTGGCGGAGAATGGGAGCAAACAAAACCATAAAAAGCAGATTTCGCAGTAAGTCTGAGCATAGTCTGGATACCAAGGGGCGTTTACATTTTCCCAGTCGGTTTCGTGATGTCCTTGCTCAGTATGGATCTGAGACTCTGATGATTGCTCCCTGGAAGAAGCATTTGCGTGCCTACCCCGTTTCTGAGTGGGAGATCATTGAGGATAAACTCATTGATCAGGGAAAAGAGCAGCCTCGTCTTGCAAGTTTCATTCGTTTGGTATTTTCCGGTGTCACAGAGTGCAATCTTGATAAACAGTGTCGCATTCTCCTTCCGTTAGCGCTTCGCACAGAAACCCGAATTGGCAAAGAAGTTGTTCTTACTGGTATGCGGGATTGGGTTGAAATCTGGGATAAAGAGGCTTGGCAGCTTGAAGTTCAGGCGACCCGTGAGAATTTTGATAGTTTTGATGAGGGCTTGTCCAAGCTTGGAATTCTCTGATGACTGAGCAAAACGAGGCAGCAAAAATTCATTGCTCGGTGTTGCCTCTGGAAACCATTGAATTTCTTGCTCCTAAAAGCGATGGCGTGTACGTGGATGGAACTCTTGGACTTGGCGGGCACACAGAAGCGATCCTTCAAAACAGTGGCCCCCATGGACGTGTAATCGCATTTGATTGGGATGAGGCAGCCATTGCCAAAAGCCGGGTGAGATTGGAGCCTTTCGATGATCGTTTGACAATTGTACGAAGGAACTTTTCAGAGATTGCAGAAGGTTTGGATGAAGTAGGAATCAATAAGGTCGATGGCATTCTCATTGATATCGGCTTGTCATCACTACAGCTTGACCAGGGCGGGCGAGGGTTTAGCTTTCAGCGGGATGAACCTCTTGATATGAGAATGGACACGCGGCGTGAAGTCACCGCCGCATCCATCCTTAACAAGGGAACCGAACAGGAACTTGCTGATATCTTTTATTATTATGGCGAGGAAAAGCAGGCTCGAAGAATTGCATTATATGCAGTTAAAGAGAGGCTGAAAAATCCTTTTGAAACGTCCGCACAATTTGCGGATCTGGTAGCAAGAGCGGTACCAAGAGCATTTCATCCTAAAAGGATCCATGTTGCAACGCGTGTGTTTCAGGCGTTGCGAATAGCAGTAAACACAGAACTTGAAAATCTTGCAGCTATCCTTGAAACCGGCGTAGGCCGATTGGAGCCAGGGGCAAGGTTTTGTGTCATCTCTTTTCATTCGCTGGAAGACAGAATGGTAAAGAGGAAATTTCGGGATAATAAGAAGCTTAAGGTTCTTACGAAAAAACCCATTATGGCAAATCCTGAAGAGCAGGAAAGGAATAGAAGGTCACGAAGCGCCCGTTTGCGGGTTGCTGAGAAAATTTGATAGAAGAGGTACAAATATGATAATTAATCCATCAGCCCATACAATGATTCCACGCAGAAATTCTTTTAGAAATCGTGCTTTGGGAAGACGTAGAAAACCATTGTCTATTCCGGGTGGAAAACAACTTTGGTTAGGAATATCAAAGGTTCTTGTTGCGGCATCTGTAATTCTTTTTATCGCCTCATTACTGCTCAATGGTTCGGATGCAAAAATTTCTGCTGAAATTGAACAGATGGAAACGATTTATAATGAAGTAGCCAATAGCAATGTTTTATTACGTGCCCAAAAGGCCAGATTGTTTTCTTCAGAAGCTGTGGGTGCAATAGCGGGTAACCAGCTTGCCATTCATATTCCGGTATCCGGGCAGTATCGAAAATTTTAAGGTAAATACTTAATTAATTGAAATTAAATTCGTGAAGAATCAATGTCCAGGAGATCGCGTCTCAATACAGCAAATAATAAAAGGAGACGCTTATGGATCTTATTGATCAGTCTCCTTTGTATTGCTGTGCTTGTCTGGATATGGCTCGCGCATAAGAAACAGTTTACAAATATTGCGACCATCTGGCAGGAAACTGTTTCAGTTGAAAACCGGGAAACGGACTCTGTCAGGGGAACCATTTATGACAGGAATTTTAAAGAGCTCGCCCAGACACTTGAGCGTGTTTCCATTTATGTCAGGCCAAGGGAAGTAAAAGATATATCTGGAACCGCAGCTACTCTGTCAGAATTACTTGGCTTGCCCGAGTCTGAATTAATAGCTCAAATGAGAAGGGATTCTCACTTGGTCTGGCTTCGTCGGGATATTGGTCAGGAAGATGAAGATGCTGTGGGAAGCCTGCATTTACCCGGGATTTATCTGCACCGTGAGCTTGCAAGAAGCTACCCCATGCAGGAATATGCTTCGCACCTGATAGGAACTGCTGAAAATCAACTGGGGCTGTCGGGTGTTGAACATTATTACAATCGTCTCCTGAATCAGGATCGGGTTCTCCAGAGTGATTTTCCAGCCATTGATCTGAAGGGGCTTGGACAGACCAGCACTAACGGTCATGATCTCGTTTTGACCCTTGACATGAAAATCCAGGCTATCCTGGAAAAGTATGTGGCGGGTCTTGGTGAAAAGATGGGGAGCGGCCGCATTACTTCTCTATTGCTCGATACGGTGCAGGGTGAGATTATTGCTGGTGTGAGCTTCCCGTCTTATAACCTGAACAATGTCTGGCAGACTGAGAATGAGGTTTTAGACAATCTTTTTCTCGCTCCCATGGTTATTCCTGAAGAGATTCGGAAATTCTTCCGGGATGCGGCACTTTTACAAGGTGGATGGGAACTTGGAAAACAGGTGTACCCCTGGAGTTTAGTGTCTGACAAAGTGAATTTCTCAAGGCAGCTCAGGCTTTGGGAACGCTTACAGCTAACAACTGATCTGCATGTCGATTTTTCAAGAAATAAAAAAGAAGTTAATGCTCTCGAGCAGTATGTTGGCTGTCTGCCTGCTGCAGATCTGGGTACGGTTCCCAAAACAGCGTCACCTTTAAAAGTACTGCTGGGAATGGCTCATCTCTTAAATGGCGGGAAAAAGATACAACCGCATATTTTAGACCGGATTATGGAAAGATCTGAACAAAGAGATTTCTTTTATGATGCTTTTCATGAACAGAAGGTTGGCAGGAATGTTTTTCCTTCTCTTGTGTCAGCTGAATTGAGGAAGATGTTAAAGGGAAGTGGACGGACAGGAGTCCTCGGCTCAACAACGCTTTCCGGTGATACAGTCTCCTTGGTGATGGACAATTCGGATGCGACCAAAAGTCATTATGTTCGGGATCAGATGTCGTTGATTATGATTCCTGCTGAAAAACCGGAACTTATCTTACTTCTTGCTTCAAGGGTGACAAAATTGGAACCTGCAGTTCGTTCTCCATCATTGAGCAGGGAAATTGATTCCGTTCTTCCGTCAATGGTTGCATTGCAGCAGATCAATCAAAATCTGGCTGATGTGCTTGAAGTGACAGGTGGGAACGAGCATAATTTTAAGGCAGCAAAAAGATCAAAACAACCTTCTGCTGAGAGTCTGGCGGGAATGCTTGAAAAGCAGATTAAAATTATGCCTGATTTGAAAGGATTCAGTATGCGTAAAAGTTTACGCCTGTTGCAGCGTGCTGAAATGAGTGTCACCGTAAAAGGAACTGGACGTGTTTTTTCTCAGACTCCAAAGGCCGGGAAGACAATTAAAAAAGGTGAGCGCTGTGTGTTGACCCTGAAAAGTGATGAAATCCCTGAAGAAGGGCTGAAAAAACACACGCTATAATGGAGAATGGTATCGAAATGATTCTTCGGTCTTTAATTATTGTCAATCTTTACGACCGAAACAGGAAACAAAATGTTCAATAAAGAACACAGTCCCATTGCTAATGACTGGGTTTGTACAGGCCCCGGTACTGCTGTGTCATCTTCTAAAAAGTTTCCTTTAGCAAATCTGGTTGAATCACTCAATGTAGCAGTTGTCTCAGGTAATCCAGCAAGTTGTTTTATAAGTCAGGTAACTAATGATTCGCGAAAGGTCCAGGGTGGCACCTTTTTTGTTGCTCTAATTGGAAGTAATAGTGATGGACATGACTTTATTGCACAGGCCATACAATCGGGTTGTTCCGCATTACTGCTTGAAGAAGGGCATCTGAATAGTTCTGAATTTAAGAGTAATAATCTTTGTATTCTTGAAATTAAGGATACTAGAAAAGCGTATGGCACTCTTGCGGAAGTTCTCTTTTCAAATCCTGCAAAGGGTATGTCATTGCTTGCAGTTACAGGAACAAACGGAAAAACAACTATCACCTACTTGTTAGAAGATGTCCTGCAGAAAAGCGGGAAACAGGTGGGGGTACTTGGAACTATAAATTATCGTTATTATAA
>Ga0256844_10000515_pt1 | contig 14914 bp, 21 predicted proteins | sample MusselsmetaG_FD_189100 | JGI IMG/M metagenome (GOLD analysis project Ga0256844, IMG submission 189100) | Mussel associated microbial communities from hydrothermal vent at the East Pacific Rise, Pacific Ocean - Mussels | ecosystem: Host-associated > Mollusca > Shell > Unclassified ... | reverse complement strand
CACTAAGCTAGGTTTAAGGTTATATACAGTATAATATAGTATACACATTTTTTATACACGCCTTATATTTATTATACATATTTATTATACATATTTTATTATATATATGCATAATTTTTTGTTATACTCTGATTATTTCAAAATTCTCTGTTTTTGGACGTTTTTTTAAGAATTCGCTAACTTTGGTTTTTACCCTGAGTCAAACACACTCAACCCTATTTTTTTATATTTTACTATGTGCTATACTGTGATTATCTTCCCACCTGTAGGGATACTAAGCTATCCAGTACGCCCTATATGCTCTTATCTCTCTCTATCCCATAGCATCCTATTAGATGAGGTCTTTATAGGCTTGTACCCTGTGCATAAAATTTTGTATGCGTATAAAAAAATTTATTTTATGCGTGTGTAAATTTGTGTATATTTTTTATTTTATATGCATATTTTAAGTGTATATTTAATATAAATTGTGTATAATATATATATAACAAATAAGGAGTTAGTATGAAAACTATAAATGAACAAATTGTAGAAAAGGCTTGGTTGAATGTTGAGGAGATTGTATATTTGATGAAAGGAACAGCTGGTATCCCTGCTGAGGGAATGACACCTCATGCCATACTGCAATTACTTAAAGACGGTTGGAGTGCCTTACCTTTTTAAGTAAGGCTTTCTGATTTCTTCTTTAGATGTAGACTCATAAGGTCTACATCTTCTGATAACTTTTCTTCTATAGTTTTATTTATAGACTGTACTTTTTTAGCAGCAGATACGGCTTTTATTCGTGTCACTCTTTTCTGATTTCTTCCTACATATCCAAAATGCTTTTTTATTATATTTGTGTATTCTTTTCTATCTAGTTTTTCAAGTATTTTGTGTTTCAATATTAACTCTATTTGCTTGTCTATAGGTATCATATTTTCTATCATTTTTTTTACTTCATTACCCACTTCAGTTTCTAATATTTTCCACTTTGGCATCTTACTTTTTTTGATTTCCTGCTCTATGTCTTCCATTAATCCCATATTCTTACCTTTTAATTACTCTTTTATACCTCAAAAATTACTATTATCATACCATATATTAACCTTATTTATACCCCTTTTATTACACATATATACCTTTTTATGTTACTTTACTACTCACTTACTTTCTTTTTCTCTCTATTCCTGTTCATACTTTTAATTGTATTTTCATATACCTATAAACACTGTTAGAGCCGTATTTTAGGGATTTAAATAGATATACTATTTAAAATAGTATAGATTTATAGTGCAAGTTTATAGTATAGTTAATAAGCACATATAGACACTTCCCGCGATTTTTTTTTGGATAGAATAAAGTAATTAAAGGAGTAAAAGATGGGTTATTTTGACAAAGCAGACGATATTACAAAAGAAAATAATACTAGTGAAAAAGAAAGAAAGAAAACTGGCTCGAACTATGGGCGAGAAATTACAAGTGTCGCTAGTGCCAAAGAAGAATTATTTAAAAAGGTAGAAAGAGTTAATCCAGTAGATTTTATTAACCAGGCAGTAAAAGAAAACAAAACCTTTTACGGACAAATACATGGGGGTAAAAATGACGGTACTCCATTTTTTTTAAATGAAGACGATACGACAATGGAAATTTATGTAGGAAGCACAGGTACAGGTAAAGGTGTCTATCTAGGAAACAAGACTTTAGAAGCAATACGAAGAGGTAAGGGGGTAATTATTATAGATCCTAAAAAAGATGCTTTTTTACCTCAGATTGTAAAAGAGGAAATGGAAAGACAAGGAAGACCTGATGACTTACAAATTTGTTCTTGGGCTGATAATTTTGGATACATGGGTATTAATGAATTTGATACATATAAAGACATCGCCAATAAATTTATAGATGCTTTAGATCTTACTCCTTCAGAAAATGCAGGAGTAGATTATTATAGAAAAAATGGACGTATCATGCTCAATAAAGTCCTAAAATTATTTTTTGATGGAAGTTTAGGTGTACTTGTTAAAAAAGATTTCACGGATATACTATTTCATATTCAATCTCTTAAAGAAGATTTAGAAAAACAAGTTTTACTCGAGAGAGAAATAGGGAAGATGAAACCAAACGCTAATCTTATCGAAAAGTATGAGAAAAGATATTATGAACTTGAAAAAATAGAAAGTGTGTACTGGGATACCACCGCTATTGACACTCTAGACTCTCTAGCAAAAAGCTTATCTGAAATAACAGAAGGTGCAGATATTTTTAATAAATACTCTTTAGAAGGTGCATTGTATGAGGGTAAAGTTTTATATTTTCGAGTAGATATGCTTGATGTGGCAAGTTTAAAAATGATAAAGATGATGACAGCTGATGCTATTCAACAATCAAGACGTAAAAAAGCCAATACTATTATTATTGCAGATGAATTATCATTTTATGCAAATAAGACTATAGCAGGAGCTTTGGCAACTGTTCGCAGTATGGGTTTAAAGTGGCTTTTGGCACTCCAAAGCTTAGGACAATTTGGAGATGATGATTTAAGAGAGTCTATATTGGATAACTGTAATGTTAAAATGTTCTATAAAATAAGTAATAAAAGCACTCTTGAATATGTTGAAAAAATTGGGGGCAAGGAAGCAGTTACAGCTTTTTCAGTAGCTGGAGATGGAGAAACACGCATTAGTCAACAAACAGAGGACATGATGAACGCTACAAGGGTTAGAGCTATGCCAAGGCAGGGAGTAGGTATTATTATCGCAGAAGCTTTACCTGAGACTATTATGGTAAGAACAAATTTTATAGGTGTCTCGCAAGAATTTGACTGGCTACCTCATGAGACTCGAGAAGAAAAGAAAAGCTTTTTTGCTAGTGAAAAAGAAAAAGAAATTATTAGTGATGATGATAAAATTGCTAAATTCAAAGTGAGTATGCAAAAAGAAATGCTACTCGATGATGTTTTTGCCGTATCTTATACAAGTAAAAAAATTGAATAAGATACGTTTAATTGACTTTTATTTACAAAAGAGATAAAATTACAACGTATGATAACGATTACCTCTCTATCTTAGACTGATTATCTTTGATATGCTGGGATATAAAAGGCGGTTAGGGCTTTGGCTCTAACCGCCTTTTTTTTTGGTTAATTTCTTTTGAAATTGGTATGGGGTAGGTCATCCCAACATAAAGGAGTCGTAATCATACACCCATTCATTAAAAGGTTACTAATCATAATCTTTGTAATTATCTGTCTAACAGTCAAATTGCATTGAGATTAGTAATGATAAACACAGTAAAGGGGATTTAATCACCTCTTTGCTGCACAATAACCCCTCATTTTAACTTCACAATAAAAAACACTTTTAAAGAACTTTCCAACACAATAAAAAACACTTTTTCTTTTCTTCACCAGCAGATGAAAACTACTAAAAAAAGAGGTTGAAAAGGTTACAGGTTGGTTACAGGTTGGTTACAGGTTGGTTACAGGTTTAAAGCCCCTTAAAATAGGAAGGTGACAGAGGTTACAGGTTAAAAACAAAATTATGAAAAAAAAATTACTATAGTAAAAATATGGCATCTAACCTGTAACCTCTGTAACTTTGAAGCTACGGCGATGCTCAGAGAGGTTACAGGGGCAATATAAACCTGTTTAAACCTGTAACCAACCTGTAACCAACGATGAGAGCGTAGTTACAGAGCGGTGTTATAATAAAAAAATGGCAAAAGAGGATAAAAACAGTGAAAAAATGGTAAAAGTTACAGGTTGGTTACAGGTTGGTTACAGGTTGGTTACAGGTTGGAAAAAATTGTATAAAAATTAATCAACAAAATAGGTTTATAGTATACTATATACAATAGTATATCTAAATAAATATTTGATTAGATTATTAAAAAGACATTGTTTTTAGCATTGTTTAAGTTTTAAGTAGTAATAATACTTATACAAGAAATTTAAAAAGGATTACATCATGGGATTAGATGAGATTGATGAGCTTCTAAAAAAGAAGAAAATCACAACAAGCCTAACGATAGACCCTGAAATTTATAAAGAATTCACGACACTTGCAAAAAGTATGAAGGTGTCAAAAAGTAAAATCATAGAGCAGTTAATAGTTGTGTATATGGAAAATAAAAAGAGTTTATTTAAAAATGGGAAATAAAAAAGGTAAAGGTTTGAAAGTGCTAGTACGGGAAATACTTAATCGCACTTTCTTTACACAATTCGAGAAAATTGTTATGAGAGATTATAGCGTAAATATTATTAGATATGTTTATAGTATAGTTTTAAATAGTAATTTTCTCCCGTATATCGTGGTTTATACCACTTTTTATAGGAGAAAAAACGATGCTTATAAATGGTAAAAATTATTATTTTGATGTAGGCAGACAAAAACACGTTTTTGTAGCAGGAAGTGAAGTAAAAATAGTAGAAAAAGATATGCTAAAAAAAGAACTTTTTACGGAAGTAGGAGGGAATGAAAAATTATTTAAACAGCAACTTAGCGAAAACTTTTTTGAAAAAATAGAAATAAGAGGTTTTGAATTTGATCCACACAAAGGAGATGAATTTTTAAAACATGGTTTTAAAACAGTCAATACTTACAAAAAAACGAAAGTTATTAAAAAGTGTGAAAAGTCTCGCGAGGGGATGAGTGTAAAAGAGCTTAAAAAAGATATTTCTTTTCTTCACCAGTACCCACACATTAAATGTTTAGTGGATAATCTTTTCGTGAAAGATGAAAGAAAATTCTATTTTTTAAATTGGTTGGCTACTGCGTTAATAACACGTAAGAAAAATAGAACGGCAATACTGCTAAGAGGTGAGCAAGGTACAGGCAAGGGCTTACTTTGGGAACAATTAATAGAATATGCGGTGGGTGGCGATTATTGTGCAACAATCAAGAATCATGATTTGAGTACAAATTTTAATAGCACGATGGAAAATAAATTATTTATTCTAGCAAATGAAATAAAAGGTGATTTTAGAGACGGAAACAGCATGTATGAAAATTTAAAAATGTATGTTACAGATGATGAACTTAGGGTGGAACAAAAGAGAGTAGACAGCAGAAAGGTAAAAAATTATTTTAATGTAATAATATCAAGTAATAACACCACGCCTTTACAAATTCAGAGTGGAGATAGACGTTATACTGTTTATGAAACAGCGGACACTAAAATAAAAGATATCGCTGAAGTTAAATTTGAATTAACAATCGAACAGTTTATTAAAAAAATAAAAGAAGAAAGAGATGGCTTCTTGGAAGATCTCTTTAAATTTGATTACGATGCACAGTTGGCAAGTCAATGTCAAGATACAGAAGAGAAAGAAAGAATTTATAGAGCAAGTGTCAAAAAGAGTGATATAGTGTGTGAAAAAATTAAAGCACTTGATATTGAATTTTTTGAAAACGATGTGATGGAAATAGTGGAAAGTATGGATTTTAATGATTTTATGGTAATGGCAGAAAAGCATAAAATAGCACGCATTGAAGAAGATGTAGAAAAAACTTTTAATTTTACAATAACACAGCTTTTTGACCAAATAAGAGAATATCAAAAGGCAGAAACAAGATTATTATCTTTTTTCTTTAGTCTTTTTACTGGAGAAGTTTCGAGTGTCAAAATTGGTACACAGCTTACAGCACATTTTGGACAATCCTATACTGGTAAAATTGGTAACCTAAGAAAAAGTGTGCGTTTGAGAAAAGTAAAAATGCTCACAGATGCGTATCCCTTCTAAGGTTTCTAATGACTACTTTAAAAGCCAAACAAATCTCAATTATTTCTTATCTTGAAAATCTAAGTATAGATTTTAAAAAACAAAATAATCAAGATTTTTGGTATCTATCTCCTCTTCACGCGGAGAAGACACCTAGCTTTAAAGTGGATGCTAGTAAAAATTTATGGTACGACCACGCACAGGGGCAAGGTGGTAACATCTTAGATTTAGTCATGGTTATGAATAATTGTGACGTGTCAGGAGCATTAAGAATATTGGGAGGGGTGGACTCTTCCTCTTTTTCTTTTTCACCAGTTGAGCCTTTGGCTGCAACCGAAGAAAAAGAAGATAACTTTACCATAGTGGCAGTGAAAACGCTTTCTAATCCTGCACTCTTATCTTATCTCGAGTCGAGAAATATAAATATCGCAATAGCAAATAAATTTTTAGCGGAGATCTTCTTTAAAAAGAAGAATACCGATAAAAATTTATTTGCTATTGCTTTTAAAAATGATGAAGGTGGTTATGAGACGCGTAATGCACTTTATAAGGGCAATATAGGCGGAAAAGCGATTACCACAATAAAAGGCACAGGAAACGGCAAAGTAGCAGTTTTTGAGGGCTTTATGGACTTTTTAAGTGTACTTACAAAGTATAATACTGATAAAATAACAGATGATGTGATTGTTCTTAATTCTCTCTCGATGATTGGGGGTGAGATAGAAACACTACAGGGCTATAAAGAAGTAAAGTACTTCTTGGATAATGATAAGGCAGGTAAAGAAGCTACAGTAGATTTATTAACTACCGTAGGTGGTGCAAATTATAGTTATTTGTACGCAGACTATAAAGATGCTAATGATTGGATTATGGGAGGTAATAATAATGGATAAAATAAAAGAGATATTTAGTGATTTTTTTAAATGGTTAATTCGTTTTATTTTATCCATGATTCCATACGGTTTAATACTTGGATGGGCTACTTCTTGTTCGCCAAAGGAATTTGGTCAAATTGGAATGATGAACGCTAATATGGGTATCGTTTACTTTATTCTATTGATATTCTATTTATATTCTTAACTTTTAATAATAGAAATTTTATTTTTAAATAAATTTTTATTTAGTTTTTTGTCAATTATTGTGTATTTTTGTTTTGTAAAAAATGACAATTGTCCATTTACGTTATTTTCTTCAAGTTCAAGTAAAGTATCTATAGGAGAACTTGTATCTTCAAAAGAATTTGACATAACCATTCCTAATTCTTGGAAAGTGTTCTTTGTTAAAATTTGTTTGATTGTGCCTTCACACACAGCACCTACATTTTCTTTCATTTCTTCAGATGCTTCCCAAATTGATATAAGGTACTTATTTGTATCAATAATATATTTATCTATTTTTCCACAGTAAGGCACATAGATAATCATTTCACTTTCTTCTTTTTCGTACTTCTCTAATGAAGCATCTCTAAAAAAATCTGACTGTTTTATGCCTCTATTTTTACAAAATTCTTGAATATTTACATAGAGTTCACTATCAATATCAAAAGATACCTTTTTCTTTTTCACCAGTAATGCCTTTGTTACAAAAAATTCTTACTAAAGACGAAATTCCGTTAAAAGACGAAAATCGTGGTTTAAGAGAATAATACAAAGTTTAGGACAATAATTATCTAAAAAAAGAGAATAATCTAAAAAAAAGAAATAATAATTGTAAAAAAGAGATTATATTTTAAAAAAGAGATTATATTAAGTCATAAATAATATACTATTGTCTATAGTATTATTATAACTTGTAATGAGTTAGTAAAAACGAGGTGTTTATGAAAATAAGCAAATTAAAAATAATGCAATAGGTTTTTTAAACAAAGGCATTACTGGTGAAAAAGAAAGGAAAATAAGATGGCAACCATATGTCCAAAATGTAAAAAAAATAACCTTAAAAAAGGTGAAAAAATGGTGTATTGTGCCGAGTATAAACCTAAAAAAGTAGGTGAGACTTGGACGAACGATGGTGAGTGTGATTTTCGCATTAATTTAGCCAATAAGGTTTGGGGGAAGTCATTATCTGGTGGTGATGTAAAAATACTTGTTGAGGGTAAAGTACTTACCAATAAAAAGGGTGACAAGATGTTGTTAGATTTGAAAAGTGAGTACTTTACAAAGATTGAGTTTGCACCTAAAATAGCTGACGAGGACTTATAGCATGAATGAAGCAAATCTACATGGATTAAGCCAAAGAGATAAAGATATATTTCGTCTCATGGCAGAGTTTGGTGGAAAGACTTTTAATGAGGTTTTAGCATGTACTTTTTGGCATGATAAAAAAGTGCCAGTACAACAGGTTAGAGACCGCATCAGCAAAATAAAAAAAAAATACAAGATAGTAAGACTTGTTCCTACTGGGCTAATGAAACCTAGAAATGCCATAGTATTTACAGATTTTGGAAAAAGATGGGTACAAGATGAAACAGATATAGAAACAGGTTATTTTTTTCTTTCACCAGTGACCGCTTGGCATGGTATTTATGAGCAAATAGCTTGGTATTGGATTAAAAATAGTGGGCGTGTTGATGTCTCGAGAACGATAGTCAAAAATTGGAGTTTAGAGCATAAACATACACCTGATTTATTATATTTTCATAATGAAGACCCAAAAAAGCCAGTCTATGTCGAAATAGAACTTAATTCAAAATCTTCAAGGAGATATTTAGAGGTAATGAGTAAGTGCAAATTAGACAAAGTACATGCGATTTTTTATATTTTTGAGAATGAAAAAAAGATGGTACAACTTGGTAGAAAATTACCAATTAATGACAAAATATATATTACGAATATTGATGATTTAATCAAGAACGTTTCAACAAAAAATAAAATTGGTGCATTAAAGCAGATTGATTTTTTAAAGAAAATAGGAGAGTAAAAGATGGAAAATAAAACAAGTGTCAAAGATGCAATTAATGCATTCTGGGGAATGGTAACAGTATTTTTTAGTAATCAAAAAGATAATCAAATGTTTATTGATCTAAAAATTGTTAAAGGAGTGAGTGCAGGGATAGGGTATTTAATATATATCTTTTTTGTATTACCTTTAAAACTTTTAGAATTTATTTTAAATCCCTCTTGGGCATGGGTATATTTTATGCAGCGTCATATGGTATCACCACTTTTTGAAATAGATGCACTTACGGGAAGCGAGTCACCATCGAGACTACTTGGTGAAATTTATGAGAAGAACTTGAATTATTTAAAAACTACGTCAGATAGTGGAGTAAATTCTTCTACACTCAAGCCCTCTATATCAATTTTAGAGAGAATTATGATATTTGCGAAGGTAAGAGTTATTATGACACTTTTATTGTTTGCGTTTGGAACAGTTGCTTTATTTGAACTCTTCAGTGGTATTTTTGACATGTTGGGTTTATTATTTGGAGCAATTAGTGGACTTATAGGAATTGGATATATGCACAGTAGCCTAGATAGTGGTGCTTTAATAGGTGGACTCTCTCTAGGTAGTTTAATTGGGTATGTATTTTGGGTAATTGGTGGTGCTTTAATTGCTTATATGATGATGTTTGCAGTAAGGTTTTTTTTACAAAGTATAAAGTCAATTATGTTTGCAGATAGGAAGATGTTAAAGGATTTTGTTGATGATACTTTACACTACACTATAAGTAAATCAATAGAACTTTACGGTGAAGATGTTGCCCTTAAAGCTTATGATTTACTACTTGAAAATGTAGTTACCAATGTTGAACGTTATACAACTGATAAACCTCACTATTTAAAACTAGAGCATAACAATAAAGAGTCGTTAAAAATAAATGACTCTAATGAGATGTAAGTTATGTTAGGAAATGCAAGGGACGAGAGAGTTGTTAGTCAGTTTGATAACAGGGAAAAATCAAAAGTATCTATGGGTACTCTTCTACGTTTCTCTCAAGCGAAGATTGAGAGTGGTACTAAAGGTGATTTACCATTCGATGAGATTTCCACAGCAAAAGAATATTTTTTGATGTGGAAAAGGAAAAAGCTGTTTAAAAATAATAGTTTTATTTTTGGAGCAGTAACTTTTTTTACTCTAATTTTTTCTTTCACCAGTAAAATTGAGTATGAAATTTCTATGATATTTATGTTTGTTTCTTGGGTAATGTTTTCATTTCTTGAATTAGATAAACGTAAGATTATTTATATTCGAGAAATGATAGGGGATATGTCAAATTTATCATTGAAAGATAGAGATTTCTATTTGATAGGGTTAAGACTTGAATTGTGGAACGTGGAGGAAGAGAAGTTCAAATTAAAGTCTTTTTTGATTACTTTAATTTTAACTTTATTTTCTTTGTCAGTGATGGAATTAATGGAAGAACAGCAGTTAAAAGCAGTTGCTTTTTTGGTTTCACTTGTAAGCATTATGACTTATTTTGGTGGTGGTGCTTCTACGATTAAACATAGGAGAAGAGAATGAAATTGTTTATTTTAAATAGTTCGGGTAACGCGGGTAAAAGTTTACTAGCTAGAGAATTATTTTACCCGCGTTTAGAGGGTGCAAAAATAGTAGAGATTGAGACTGTCAATAGCGGTGGTGCAAATTTTGAAAGTTTGAATATTCAAAAATTTAAAGGCAGTGATGATTTCACAGATATTTATATGACGATACTCGAGACAGAAAATCTTATTTTAGATGTAGGTGCATCTAATCTAACAGCTTTTTGGCAGAGCATGAGTACCTTTGCAGGTGTTGAGACTCTTTTTGATTATTTTGTGATACCTACAAGTACCAGGGGGAAAATTCAAGAGGATACTTATAAGACTATTAACTTTTTACATTCAGAGGGTATACATACTGAAAAAATAAAGGTAGTTTTTAATGAAGTTAAAACTACCGTATCACAAGATTTTGAAGTTCTGTTATCCGCAGATTTTCCTTTTGATGAAAATCTCTTCATACTTCAGAATGAAGCACTTTTTAACGATTTAGGCTTTTTGAAAAAGACTATCGCGGATATTTACAATCCCGACTTAGAAGCATACAAGGCTTTATTTCTTAATGAAAAAGATGGAGCAGAAAAATTGAGACTGGTAAAGATGGACTTGTCTAATCGACAAGCACAGGTAGTAAAGAGCCGTATGGATACTGTATTTAGTGAAATTACAGGAATTAATCCACATTGGATAGGAAGTATAAGGACAGAGCCTAAAAAAGAGCCAGTCGAAGAGTCTCTAGTTAGTGAAGATGATGAGGAGCTTTAAATGTCTGACAAAAAGATGGAGATTGTATATTACAAATTAGTAGAGATGGAGCAGAGGCTTACAGAAAAAGCTGAAGTAATACTCAAAGCGAGAGACGAAGTAAATGCCTCTTTGAGTCGTTTTGAGATATTAGCTAACGATATGATAAAAAAATGGAAAATAATAGAGGAGAGTAAAAGATGAAAATAAGATATTTGTTAATTATTGGAAGTAGTTTATTATTACCTACAATCGCAACAGCAACAATTGTAGGTAATAATAATGTAATGGAATTAAATAATAGGAAAAATTCAGGAGCATTGTATCGCCCAAAGACAGGTGATTTTAATTCAACAATTATATTAAAGCCAAGAACTAAAATAATAATTAATACAGTAACAAAAGAGAGAATTGTTAATCATTATGTGCCGATAAATCAGCACCCCGATGCCATTATCAAAAAGTTAACTTTTTCTAGCACGGTTGAGATGGGTAAGGGTGGTTATAGTGGAAAAAGCTATCGCGAAACCTATATGACGGGTAAGGATAGTACGATAGAGTTGAAAGAAGTGTATCGCATTAAGCGTGTATCAGGTCATCAAGGTGAGATAACTAGATACTCCGTAGAATGGGATCCAAATCAAGGTAAATTCCTCGACCAAGGTGGAACATGGACAGCTTCAGGCTTCAGAATTGACGGTGGTGGGGGTAAGTTTGTGCTAAACCATAAAGACGGTAGTGTTGCAGCCATAACTGTTAATAGTAAGGCAGATGGACAAAAGCATAGAGTTTTTACTTATGATAATGGAAAGAACTTAAAAATAATTAAAGATACGAATATTTTAAATCTATGTTTTTTTTATAAAAATAAAAATTTAGGTTGTATAGATTATTCTATGACCTACAAAGTGCCATAACGAGATAAAGAGGGCATAAAGCCCCTTTGTTTTATCCCATATTTACACTTGGATCAATTCCATCATCACCATCAGGTGTATTATCAACTAAATCACTCAAGTCCAATACAAACCCATCATCACCATTCCCACCACTAGCAACAGGTATACGATTGTTCTTATCTTTCAATGCTTCAGCAGTAGTCGCATAGAAGCCATACTCTTCAGCCGTATCGTGAAATTCGGGTGAATGTACGAAGCCTAGAAGTACTTGCTCTCTGCTTTGATTGTTGTTGAGTTGTTTTAACCAATGAGCTACACCACCTGTATCGCCGTTTCTATGAAAGAATGTATGATAGAGTATCTCAATGAACTCTGCGTCACTTGTATTTCTTCCTATAAATTCAGGTGAGAGTATAAAGCCTGTTAAGACCATTTCTCCCGAAGTTTGAATGGTAGCAAGTCCGTTTGTCCAATGAGCCAAACCACCTGCGTCAGCATTACGTTCAAGTACGTTTAGGTAAAGACCCTCAATAAACCCAGTTATCTTTGTCTTTTTTATCTCTAGTAGGGCTTCAGCAGTAAACACAGGGATTATCCCATACTTCTTAGCGATAGCTCTAAACTCATTTGAGTTCAAGAACCCATAGAGTACTTGCTCTCTACTCATTTGACCCTCTAGCTTATCAAGCCAAAATGCCACACCACCTGCGTCACCCTCTCTATCAAAGAAAGAACGATAGAGTACTACTAAGTACTCACTGTCTGTTGTTTTACTTCCAACAAATTCGGGTGAGAAGATAAACCCTTTAGCGATGTCTTCACCTGCTTTTTCATTAGCTATAAGAGCGTCAGACCAATGTTTCAGACCACCTGCGTCAGAGTGTCTACTTAGTATCGTGTTATAAAAGCGTTCTACAAAGGCTTCTACATTTTCTCTTTGGGTATTGGCATTTAGCGTGCTTAGTAGTATCATTGTGATTAGTAGTAGTTTTTTCATTTTTTGTTTCCTTTTGTTAAGTACCATTTTATCTTTTTAGTAGTTGTTTTTGCACCCAGTCTATTTAACGTTTTTACAGTGTTTATTATAGTTTTATTTTTTTCAATAGTTGTTTTTTTCATAGTTTTTTCCTAATTATTTTTTAAAAAATCTTTTATTAATTCTCCAAGTTCTTTAGAGTCGATACCATCAATAAAAACGTCTATTTCTTTTTCACTATCTTGTTTATTTAGTTTCTCCATAACAGTATTGCGGATAAATTCATTTACTGAAATATTGAGTAAATCACAATATTCATTAATTATTTCTACTTGCTCGGGAAGAAAGTATGTAACTACTCTTTTATCAAATTTAACTTTCATAGGCTTACGTCCACTTTTTCTTTTTAGCTTATCGTGGGCTTGTACGTGCTTACCTGTTTCTTTTGCTTTTTTGATTTCTTCTAGCGCATTTTTATTCATTGTATTATCCTTTTAATTTATTAAGTAGTTCATTGTATGGTGCAAGTACTTTACGGTACGTGTATTTAGATAGTCCGTTTGTGTTCCCTATTTCATTGATACTTTTTTTCTCTGTAAAAAGTTTTTGAAATATTTTACTATCGGGTATGTAAAAGGTTTGATACTGGTTATCCAATAGGCTATCAATATCATCTTTTTTAAATGTGTCTCCAGTACGCATCGAGACTACTAAAATACGCTCTTTAGGTATTTTCATAGTCTCCAAGTCCTCGAGTGTGTCAAAAAGCTTTTTTGCCCCATTGTAGTCTGCTATAGTAGGTATGATTATGTAATCACTATCTTTTAAAATAGGCTCTATGGATAAATCACTAAATCCTCCAAAGTCATAAACGAAGTTATCGACCAAAATAGGGTTTTTGTCGATAACTGCTCTATCGGGATAAGCTATTTCAATCATTGAGTCATCATTGCTCATCATCGAGTAATCTAAGTCCTTTGCGAGAGAGTAGGATAATGCGGTTTTACCTACTCCTCCTTTTTTATTCCAAATAGAAAAGACCATTATTTAACCTCCTTAGTTTTGTAATTGTCTGATGCACTTAATACCACTTCATGACCGAGAGCATTTTTAAAGAATAAATCTTTATCCATGTCACCGCCCAATTTTTGGTATTCATTCCAAGCAATATTTACATAAATGGCTCTAAGCTCTTTAAAGCTTGTTTTGATTGATGGAAATACTTTAGAGTCGAGGAAGTTGTTAAACTTACCGTTATACTTTTGACCTACTTCTTTATTTGTTAATTTCGTAGTGTCTAGTATGGCTCTAAGTTCTTTTAAATACTTGTTTACTGTTTTATAGTCATCAAATATTAAAAAGCCTATTTTAGTCTCAGGTAATCCTCTTTTTTTCAAGAGTCCGTGAAATTCGAGTCTAGTACCTTTTTTTGACATACTGAAAGTTTTTAAAATCTCAGTAATACGTCTACCTGTACTCATTGCTACAAGTACAGATAGATAATAGGCTCTTACATCTTCTCTAGTTTGATTTCGTGCTACTTCATAATCATCATCTTTAAGTATTCTCTTTACCCCATCGTAAGTTGATTTATAAAGTTCATAATCTACTTCTTCTTTGTTCTGCATACGCTCTATAACGCTTTCTGTATTAGTTTGGTTTCGTGCAAATATAAGTTTTTCAGGATAGTCAAAAATGTGTCTAACCCATTGACCCTTTTTACCCATCTCGTCACATAGGTTTTGCATCTCAGTATATTTATTTACAGTAGTGTTTACTGCTCTGTCTAGCCATATATAAGGCATATAATCAAGTGCGACACGTATTGCATCCTCTTTACTCTTCGCGTGGCTCATATCCTCTTTAAACATCTCGTGAATGTCATTAATTCTACTCTTACCGTATATGTCATGTATTGTCATGTGAGTCCTTTGTCTTTATATGTATATTATACACTTAAAATATTTAATATATTCTTAAAATACACACATAAAATAAAAAATATACACAAAATTACACACGCATAAAATAAATTTTTATACACACAATACAGGCTTATAAAGACCTCATCTAATAGGATGCTATGGGATAGAGAGAGATAAGAGCATATAGG
>Ga0256844_10000514_pt1 | contig 14927 bp, 11 predicted proteins | sample MusselsmetaG_FD_189100 | JGI IMG/M metagenome (GOLD analysis project Ga0256844, IMG submission 189100) | Mussel associated microbial communities from hydrothermal vent at the East Pacific Rise, Pacific Ocean - Mussels | ecosystem: Host-associated > Mollusca > Shell > Unclassified ... | reverse complement strand
CAGGTGTTGGTTTAACTTTATAATAAGAATGGTCTGATAATAAAGTAACAGCTTTAGCCCCTTGTTTAAAAGTATATATTAATAAGCTTCTTACTGGGAAGAATAAAGCTACAGCTGTACTACCTACAAAATCACCGACATCATACATAGTAGGGTATCGACCTTCATTAGCTATAACCTGAGTTTTATAATCTACAGCTCTTGTAAATACAGATATTAAGGAAGAGAACTCTACCACACCTGGTGTTAAAAATAATAATGAGGTTGTATTATTATCGTCTATAGCTTTAGAGTAATACGGACCCATTCCCAGCTTTGTATTTAAATTAGAAACTTTCATATACTCATTACCGTTTACTCTACCTGGTACTGGAGGATCAGTATACCTTGTAAATGCATAAGGAGCATTTATAGCTAAAGATTTACCTATAGCTGTATTTGTCATTTTTCTATCAGCACTAGTGCTAAATAGAGTAAGTTCTTCTAAGTTAGCTAACTGGTCTACAGACATTAGAAAATTGGATTTTACCCAATCTGTATCAACTATTGATACAGGGTCCTTAAAGATAAGTCTATTAATACTTAAGTCCAAGGATACGGTACCGTCTTTTATATATTCGTTATCTAGCATTTAACTTTCCCTAATGAAAATGGTCTAGGCTGTATCATACTTCTAACTACGTCACCTATGTCTGGTGCTATAAGAGAAGGTGTACAATCTAGAGATAAGGCTTTTAATTTAGCCAATGTAGATAATAATCTAGTTTGTGTTATACTATTATCAAATCTATTTAATAAAGCTATTAAAGTATCATAAGTTAATTTGGTTTGAGTTTTAGATAAAACTAACCCGTCACGCACATCGCTACTTAATAGGTCGTCGATTTTATCTACGAACATTATAATATGTTTAGTGTCACCAGCGTCTCTACCTCGTTCAAATGCTGGTAAGCTACTCATATCTAACAACATAGATTCTACAGATGTTGGTGCGGCTCTATTGAAAGATTGTAAGAATATCTTAGCTATCCTTGTATCAATACTATCTAGTGTCTCTTTATACAGATCTTCTAGATTCTTAATTCTAAGTAATAGAGCTGTTTTCTCCTCATCCCTTTTAGATATTTCTAAAATATAAGCAGCTTTCTCTGTATCTGTAAAGAGACCTTCTTGTTCAGGGTTTAGATTTAAAAGAGGTAGGTTATTTATTAAAGTCTGAATTTGATTTAAAGCATCTTCATGTCTTTCATTTTCTTCATTTTTAAGAACCTTGTCTAATAATGTGAAAGCCCTTGGTTCACCAGCACAAGCTAACCCTAGAAGAATACCTGTTAATGTATGGTTAGCTATAGGGCTATCTAAAGGAGCATCCTTCTTTAAATCTATACAACCTACATGCAATGTATCTAATAAAGCTGAACGTTCAGAAAGTACTCCGTATTGAAACATGTCCCCCAACACACCTACCATCATATCAGTAAGATACTTTATACCAAGAGCGTCGAATAATTTATTTAAATCTAAATATGATACAAGCTTCTTTATAAGATCTATAGCCTTACCTATAATATCTTTTAGGAAACCATAAGCTCCACTAATCTTAAGTAAGAAGTCTTTAATTCCTCCAAGTAACGAGGATAAGAAATCATCTCCTTCACCCATATCTAGGAACTCACCAACAACGGTTTCATTATCTACTATATTATCGCCTAGACTTAAAGCATTACCTGTTTTTGACATAGCACCATTTATCTTTGTTTCTAGTTGTTTTAACGCTGGCATATTTTACTCCTTTTGTAGCTGTTATTAATCAGTTAATTTAACTGATTTCACACTCTACATAAATAAAAGGAATAAAGAATGAAAGAAGCGTATAAAAAAGTAACTGATGTTATAAATAATAATAAGATGTTAATAGGGTTATGTATACTAATAATAACCGCTATTGTATTCATTACTAATAAAAAAGGTGTTATCGGTAATAATAATATTGTTGATAATACAAGCAAGGTAACAACCTCACAAGATACGATAACAGATAATGGTATTAAGATGGGGGATATAGGTTCTGTTAAAGGCGACCTTACTATAGGTAAATAAAAAGTAGATTACTATTAATAGTAATCTACATTCATACTTTTTTTTCTTTATATATTATATAGTTGAGAATAATCTAAATATAAAAAGGAATAAAGAATGAGATTAGATACATTTGAAATAGTAATTATTATTATAGTTATTAATATTGTTGGGTTACGGTTATGCTAGTAAGGGAGAATTGGCTGCAGTTGAAATTCATTACATATGACGAAGCGGTGTTAAACAGATGGAGGTCGAGGAGTAGAATGAGAATTATACTAAATCTATTAGACGTTATTATAGCCTCTTTAGGTGTGTTTTCTTTAATTTATTTAAGCACGATATTACTAAACCAATAATATATAAGGAGTATAATGCCTAAACTCAAAACACAAAAACAGATAATAAAAGACTTTATGTTGATGCATTTTGATACTTATGATTATTCTAAAGTAGTGTATAAGAATGATGGAACTAAAGTAACTATAGTATGTAAAACACATGGACCTTTTGAGCAGACGCCTAATAATCATAAGCATGGTCAAGGGTGCCCTGAGTGCGGTAGATTAAAAAGAAGAAAGCCTCTATATGGTGTAGGTATCAATGACAGCGATTACTTAACACACCATATAGATAAGTATGGTAATGACGTTAGATGTCCTTATTATAGTAGGTGGCATGGTATAATAAAGAGGTGTTATAGTTCTAAATTCCATATTAAGCGTCCCACATACATAGGATGCACAGTATCTGAAGAATGGTTAACATTTTCTATATTTAAGAAATGGATGGAAACACAAGACCATGAAGGTAAACAACTAGATAAAGATATACTCTTTGATGGTAATAAAGTGTATAGTGCTGATACCTGTTGTTTTGTAAGTCAAGATATAAACAGTTTATTAGTAGATCAAAAAGCTAGTAGAGGTAAATACCCTATAGGTGTATGTTTAGATAAACGTATTGGCAAGTATGAGGCAGCTGTTAGTATAAATGGTAAATCTAAACATTTGGGTCGTTATGCTACTCCACAAGAAGCATCTAATGCTTATAACTTAGCTAAATCTAATCATATTATAGAGAAAGCTAAAGAGCTTACTGATATAAGAGTTAAAGAAGCTCTTATAAAGATAGCTAAAAATAAACTTAATACATGATACTTTGACTAGTATCATGTATTTTCTTTTTATTTATTTCGTATTAAAGCCATCTGTACTATCAAAACCAGATCCTTCTTTAACAATAGCAGAGACATCAGAATCCCTCCCCTTTAACATAACAGAGTCTTTAGGGTTAACCTTCAATACCTTCATATCTTTAAGTAGTTTATTACCTAAAGCACGTGTAGAGGTGTTAGTTGGGACTGTCAGTGCACTGAACAGTACTGTATACTCACGAGTTTCACCTGATGAATTAACTTCAAATTTAGACTCGTTTACACCAATCGTTCCTATAGGTCTCATACCAAAACAAGCGTATACTTCTAAAGCTGTTTTACGTGTTACATCTGGTTCGATAAAAACCATTGTACCCGTTTTATAATTTTCTGTATAAATAACCTCTTGTTTAAAGTGGTCGCTCTCCAAAGTAATAAGAGGTATACCATTAGTTTCAGGCGTACCTTCAAAGAACTCTACCAAGAAGTTTAAGAATCTAATAATAGATTTATGTTGTATCTCTACCCATGTAAATGAGGGTTCAGAGATTTCTCTAGTTATTTTAGTAGTCGCTTTAAATTGTTGACCATCATGACCAAATGGTACATCTGCGGTTTCTACACCTAGAGCTGACTTAAAACCTTCTATTCTTAATGGTTGTGATTCCATAAGTTCTATATATTGTGCCTTAAGGCGTTTGGCTAAAGCAGCATCTTCTAATAAGTCAAAACCTTTTGGTGTTGAAATAACAACAGGTATAAGGTTTCTAGTTACATAAGGTGCGGCGTTGATCCAGTTTTCAAATACTTGATCCCCATCATTAGCGAGCGTTAGAATAGAGGCCATGTAACCACCTCTACTACCATGAGCAATGTTTAATACATTGCTGCTTGGGTTTACGGGATCTTTGGCTATAGCATCAGCTAGTCTCATTAGTTACCTCCTGTAAGATCAGAAGCTCTTCTAACAACATTGTCAGATAGCATTACACTTCTCTCATTTTCACTATATGTATAAATTCTTTGTCTCCAGATATGTCCTTTAGCTCTATCGAACTCTAGGAAGTATACTTCTGGAATTAACGCTTTAAACTCGTTATTGAATTTCTCTAAAGAGAGGGAGTCTCTCATATCAGATTCAATAAGGTCTTTTAACTCACCTTCACTAAGATCTTTTCTACCTGTATATTTACGCCACATTCTATGGTGTAATTTAACAAAGTACGTTAGAGCTATATTAGTATGGTAAGAAACCAATGGCGATGTAGCATCAGAATAGACCCCAGCATAAGTAGGGAAGAACCAATTACCTCTATCTTCCACCTCAGCGTACATTACACCTGTGTTATGAAGTTTAGATTTAACACTGAATTTTAAATCAGCTGGTCTTATATCTGTTAATGCAGAAAATAATGAACCTGGTTGACCACCAAATTTATATCTACCATTCCAAGATGTACCACCCATATATAAAGCAGACTGATGTGCTAGCTCTATTGTGTTAGGGAGAAGATAAGGATAAATCTCGTCAGTATCTTTACCACATCCTTGTACAATAACGCCTCTAGACGTTGGTGTGTTGTATTCTTTACTTTCAGGTGTTAAACTAATAGCATTTCTAAGAAGAGCTGCACTAGTAATATCTCTAGAAGTATTTTCACCATCTTTATCTTTCTTATCAAATTCATAAGTAGAAAGAATAAGTTCTATATCTGCTCTATGATATTGAATCATAGGTAACTTTAAAGAAGTGTTAAGAGAGAAACCTGTATCTACGAAAATATTCTCTCTGTTTAAAGGAATACTTTGTACTTTAGCATCTCTATCAGCATATTCAGCTACCTTAACAAGTAAAGCTTTTTCATATACTTCTAGATTATCTACAGCACCATCAGCACCGCCTCTTAGATATATAGGTGTTTTATCACTTATATCTAAAGCTTTAGGTTTAAGAGTTTTATCGAGAGCTCCTGTGAAATCTACAGTAGGTCCAGCAGCTATGGTAGAAGTGATATACTCATTATCATTAGCAGCATCCTTAAAGGAGATCCAGTTGAATATATTGCTTCTATCTAAAGCTTCCCAATCCTCACCATAACCTGTATACTTAGGTTTAAGAGCTGGTTCGGCTTCTACAAACGTGGCTTCTTTTTCAGATAGAACTTTAGTAAATGTTGCTAAACCCTCATGAACAATTACGTCTTTGAAAGGAGCAGCTGTAAGAGGTAGTTTAACATTTGTAATATTCTCCCAACTCTTAGGGAATACATCATCAATAGATATTCCTCTATTTGTAGTAGGATCTACAACGTATTCTTTAAATGTACAGAATACTTCATTAAGACCTAAGGTATTACCAATCTTCTTGATAGCACCAGTCTCTTTACTAATAATACCAAGAGCTACTTGTAAAGCTTTACGCTCTTCTAGTATTTTAGTATCGTTAGAACCACCTGTTAATGCATCCATAGTAAAAGCATATTTATTATATACTTCATTTTCACCTATAGACTCTATAGTAAATAAAGGATAGATGGTAGAATTAACATTATTAATCTTACCGCCTTCTTTAGCTACAGGATTAACCACTCTATCAGAAGCTACGAATACTACTTCAAAACCATCTACAGCTGTTTCTTCTACTAATGGTCTAACTATCTTACCACCAGCATCTCTTTTAAAACGTTTTAAATCTGCTTTTGGGGCAACCATAGCGTAGATTGTTATACCAGCAGTTTTACTACCAGGTATAGCATCTACAGCAGGTGCAGCTAATACAGCTGGGGGAGCGGGTGTATCACCATCTTCAGGTACAGCAGCTACAGCAGTCACTGCATCTTTACCAGGTGTTTCTGGGACATCTAGTTTTTGGAAAACAATAGATCCACCCGATTTGAATATCTTGTTAGCCATAAAAAGTTGATGGTTAAAGAATTTACCTCTAGGGTCTAGAGTCGCTTCTCCAAATATTACTTTAAATTCATCACCAGTTACTTCATAACTGTTTTTAGAATCACCTTTACTTGCAAAACTATAAACCTTAGGGTTCCATAATTTCTCTTCTTTCGGTTGCGGGTAAACCTGACGACCACCTTCATCTTTGGTACCAAGATGTTCCATACGTGGTGTACTATCATTGATAGATGCCATTATAACTCCTTATATATTTTTTACTTAAGTAACTTATACGTATAAGCTCATCTAATTTTTAAACAATGAGTGGGTGGAGGTTTAGCGTTAGATGAAATATTATATGTATTAAAAATTAAAGGATTAGCATGATTTTATTTTTAGAAGATTGGAGAAGATACCCTAACGCCACAGTTCATCTAGGTACGACTAATGCGTCTTTTATAGAGTTTGCTGCTAAATTGAAAAAGACGAATGTTAAAAATTATCTTTTTGTGTTAGCTTTACATAACCCCAAACTTTTAGATGTAGATGCACATAGCAAGACATTAACATTAGAAGAGAAGATGATGATAGCTAGGGAGATAAAAGAAAATCCTTGGTACTACTTTAGAGAGATAGCAAGAGCTCCAGCTACGTCTGGTGGTCTAGAAGATACACCTTTTCTAGCCAACCCTGGTTCAATAGCTGTAATATGGGCCTTCTTTGCAGAGATAGCTGATATATTATTACACGAACAGATACGACAGACAGGTAAATCATTTACCTCTAGACATATCATTAGAGGACTTCTAAGTTACTGGACTAACAATGCTAATATAGGTTTATTTACTAAAGATAATGCCTTACGTATGGAAACTATAGAAGAAGTAAAATCTATAGAAGAAGCTTTACCAGATTGGTTACGCTTCACTTCTAGAAAAGACGCTAACAACTCACAGACAGTAACGTGTATACGTAACTCTAATAAACTAGTAACAGCTGTAGCACAGAAGTCAGAGATAGCGGCTAATAATGTATTAAGGGGTCACACTATACCTGTAGTGTTCATGGATGAACCTTCTTTTGCTAGTAATATAGGTAAGTCATTACCAGCTATACTAGCTTCTACAGGAGCGGCTAGAAAGGCTGCTCGTGCTGTAGGTGCCCCTGTAGCTACACTTCTTACAACTACATCTGGAGACCCTTCTAATAAAAGTGGAGCTTATGTGTATAATAAGATATATAGAGCTGGTGCTAAATTTAATCTTAAATATTATGATTGTTATGGTAAAAAAGAAGCTGTTGAATTAGTTAAAAAACATAGCTCTGGAGATAAACGTATACTTATTCTTTCCTTTAATCATAAAGAGTTAGGGATGAGCGAGGAAGAGTTTAAACAAAGGCTAAGGGAGTCTGGTGCTGAAGGTACTGAAGCTGAGCGAGACTTCTTTCTTAAATGGGTAGCTGATGGTTCTACTAAACCATTAGATACCAAAGTATTAAGAGTGGTTGAGGAATCGTTAATGACGCCTCTTTATACCGAGGTTACTGATACAGGTCATATTATAGAATGGTATATACCCGAAGATGAAGTAAGGAGTATGAAGAAACGTGCGTTAGTGGCTGGTATGGATACATCAGATTTATTGGGTGCCGATGCTTTAGATATAGTTATACTAGATCCTATATCAGGAGCTGTTCTAGGAAGAGGTCATTACAGTACAGGTTTACTAGATGACGTATCTGAACTTGTTGTATCTTTAGCCACTCGGTTTGAGAAGCTTGTCTTCATTCCTGAAAAACGTTCTTCAGCTATGGGTATCATGGATACTGCTGCTAAGATGTTTATAGATATGGATATAAACCCTTTTACTAGAATATTTAATAAAGCGGTGCAACATGCTGATAGACATGAGTTAGAAAGATTAAGTAAATTAAAATACGATGAATTGAAGAACACTTATATTAAACATAAGAAGGATTTTGGTTATACAACTTCAGGTGCTGGCGAGCATAGTAGAATAAATCTATATGGTAGACTAGAAGACAATCTAAGATATCTTGGCTCCACCATACGTTGTAAGATACTTATTGGTCAGATTACAGGATTGATAAATAAAAACGGTAGAATAGACCATGGTGAGCTGGGCGATGATGCTGTTATAGCATTTATGTTAGCTATATACTTATTAAGACAAGGTGAGAATTTAGAATTTTATGGTCTAGACACTACCCTAATACTTAGTAACGTTTACCAGTATAATGTAGATGCTATAGATTCTATAAAAATACATGAGGAGAATTTAGAAAAAGAGGGTATGTATAAAGAGATAGGAAGATTCTTAAAATTATTAGAAGAATCTGTAGATGCGTTTGAAGAGGAAGCTGTTAAGAAACGTATTTATAAATTAGAAAGAGAGTTAGGAGATATAGAAGGTAGAAAACCATTAAATATAACTAATAGGATAAATAGTATATTGAATAACAAAAAAGCAGCTTAATAGAGTGTATGTAGTTTATAAACTACATACACTCTAGATTTTTTTATTTTAGCAAATGATTTAACTCTTTATCTATCTGTTTTATATCTACTTTTCTATTAATATATTTAAAACTTTCAACAAGCTTTGTTTTCTTCAAGAATGAGTTATTAATATAACTGTTTAATAACGGTATAAATAACTCTGGGTATTCGAAACTATTTACTATAACAGGGACATCTCTTTTTATAACTAGTTTGGATATACTACCTATTAATACTTCTAAAGTAAGTTTCTTCAATCTTCTATCCTCAGAGGCATTATTGATATTCTTTATAAGAATATTTAAACCAACATCTTCTCGGTTTAATTTATGCATGATGTCTTTAATATCGTCACTATCTATCAACATACCATTAAGTAAAATGTTATTAGATATAATTATATCTCTGCTTCGAATATCTCTTTCACTATCGCAACGATCAACCATATACCCTAATACTACAGTATGAAGAGTAGTTCTATCATAAGGATCTAAACCTAACTCAACAGTAAGCATATTAGTAACAAAGAAAGAGAATGCTTTATACCATTCACTTTTTAACATAATACTACCCTGTATAGTATGCCCAAATAATAAAGCAGTAGTTATTACGGATTTATAAGAAGTTCTTACTAATAGCATATCTTCTAAATTATCTTCCACTCTAATTAATTTAGATTTAGCAAATGATCTTAAGTCTGTTATAATAGTAGGTTTTCTAGATTCTAAATCTACTATAGGTAAATTAAACTTAGGGAAACCTTTCTCTATATCGCCAGCACCAGTTATGAATATGTACTCTACCTCGTTATCGCTATAACCATAACCTAAGTCACCAGGACCCATAGCTCTATATGCGTAAATAGCTTTCTTAACATTATCTTCCATACCCTTCACACTTTTCTGCATCTGTGCATTATAAGGATTCAACTCTCTAAACATAGTAACTACCTTGATTTTAATTTCCTTCTAAAAGGATTTTCATTGAATTTAAAAACTACTAATAGAGGAAGGTTGTATAAATGGCTAAAATTGTTATAGAAGAAATGATACGTTTGGGTCTGGTAAAGGGACATCAAGCTACTATATATGAGGCTTATGAATCATATGAGAACGGTAATGTAAGTAAACCGTTATTCCTTTCAGGTGAGGATACTATAAATCTAACAGAACTTACATTTCCTTTGAAGTATGAATCTGGAGAATACTTTCCACCAGAGAAAAGTTTTGTGGCACGTGTTAGAATAAAAGCGGATGATAAATATACTGACTGGTTTTATGCATTAGAATGCACAACTAGATGTACGTTTGATTATACCTTACCTATATATTTTTGTAACGAGGAGAAAGAATGAAAATAAAATTAAAAGCTAGTGTAATAAACCATACACCAGAACACGTTAAAACTAAGTACGAGATTTACGATAAAGACTTCACTAAGATACATGAATTCACTTCCACAAATACAGTTGATAGATACGTATACGTTGCCGAACTATCAGATGATTATATTAATAAAAACTTATTTGTTAAAATTATATATGTATTAACCGATGGTACCGAAGCCACTGAAGGATACGTTCAGGTTAATGGTACTGTTAATTCTAAAGAAGAATTTTATCCACCTAGTGTAAAAATAAAAGATGAGAAGTTTAGATTAACATTAACTCCTGAACCAGCTAAGAAATATCTTTCTCCTAGTACTATAACACCTGAATTAAAACTCGTGTTGAGAAATACTGCTACGGGAGATGTAGTGAGAGAATACATATTTAAAGATGAACTGGTGATAAGTAGAACCGATATACCTTCTTACATAGAGTTATTAGAAGTAGAGACTTTCTGGATTATAAATAACTTAGCTGTATCTAATACTAATAGAATAAGTATACGAATACAGGATAATACATTTGGTATAAGCAACTTAGAATATAAAGTAGGTGAAGAATATACTTTTAACATAAATCTTGGTAATACTGAATATGTAGATAAGTTAAATAATGATACTGTCGCTTATGCTTCAATATTGTATAGAGACGGTGTTATAACTCTTAGACCAAGAGCAGATAACGAATTATCCTTTAAAGCTCAAATACCTACAGTTTTAAAAGACCCTGTACTTGGCGTACATATAAAAATAGGTAACACGCTTAAATGGGAACAATTTCAATTAGTTAAAGGATAAAAAGAATGAATATATTAACCCAAACAAAATTAACTAACCACGTATATAAGGTACATGTTGACACAAATGTATTTAATGCTTCGTTAAGTGTTTTGGAAATAGAAGATAAAGACGGAGTTAAGAACAGTTACATAACTATGGAGCAAGATTCTTTAAAATATATAAAGTTTATAGATGGTGTTAGTATAGTTTTAGATATATTTAAAATAAATGTTACAGGGGATATACTTAAAGCTAGATTAACTAGAATAAATAAACATAACTTTCATCTTAGATATCATAATGAAACTCATGTATTTACCAAAACATTTACTCTATTTGACGACGTTCTTATAAAGACATATGAAACTTTCCAAGAGTTTACAGGAACAGATACCTATACTGATGAATTACACACTCTTACCTTTAAGCAAGGATTATTAAAGAAACATGTAAAACATAATACAATAAACGAAATAACGACACAAGACGTTTTACCTATCACAACAGAACTATTTGTTACAGGTGAAAATAAAGTAACTTTTTGGAATACACCTACCGAACGCTTAGTCATTGATGGAGATAAAAAAATATTGCTTAGTCCTGATAGTACAATAGTGCAAGGCTTACTTGTTAATTATATAATAACGGAGGATAATAATGAAGTCGCTATTAATAACACCTAAGAACCAAACAGGTAAAACTGTAACAAACACTACTCTTAGTATTTCTGATAAAAGTGATTTCAGTAATATACTTCATACAGAAACTTTATCAGGTGATAGAGAGACCATACTTATCGAAAAGGCTTTCTTGGATAAACCTTTATATGTTAAAGTGGATAAATTACTAGCCGATGGAGAGCATTTAGAGTATATGGATAAAAACCCTACTGTTCGAGGTAAGGAATTATTCATACATGAAGAAGGGTATAACGATAATGTTAATGCCAAAATAGAGAAAACATTAAACACCAACGAGAATACAAGTTTCAATATTACTCTGGATAGAGTGGTGGACGATATGCATGTTGTAGCTACCGATGTGGCTACAAATGCTACTGTAGAAAGCGTACACGGTACTGATAATACTATAAGTATTTCCTTACATAATAAAAATTTCTCAAAACGTGATGTTTTAATAACTATAAATGCTAGTTTAAAACAAATCCCTTATAGGACAGTTAGTGAGGTAGTTGAAGTAGATACTCCATTATATATAAGAGGGTTAAAAAAGAATTATTTCTTAGATACTAAATCCTTAATCATTATAGAAGCTAACAACGCACCTTATACTATAGAGGTGGATGGGGATAACCTTGCTATAGATGATAATAATAGATACATACTAAACAATCATGTTAAGTTTGGTGGAGAACATAAATTAATTATAATTTTCTCTAACGGTTTTGTATTAGAAGAAAGTTTTAATACTGTAATGAAAACTGAGGGTTATGATAAGGATAAAATATTTGATGGTGTTGTAGACAAGTCAACTATGCATATAGATAATGTTATAATACCAAATGCCTTTTATGGAGATTTGGTTATAAATAGTTGTTTCTACCTTAAAGAGGAAGATGGTAAACAAAAACTATTTAGTTATTATATTCCTAGTGATAACAGTATGAAAATGGATGCTGATTTCCAACATGGTACTATTATAGAAAAAGTGTTTAAGAAAAGTGATTCTACCTTAGCTATGCTAACAGTATCAGGAGCTACGAGAAACCTTGTTATGTTCTCGTACGGATTAATGCCTCTGAGTCTTAAAGAAGAGATTACAATATTGTCTCTTAATGTTACACCAGCTAGTATAAGTTTTCTACCTCTAACGAGTATGTTCTATCTTATAGAAGGAAATGAGTTCTATAAGATATCTGGTAATATTAAATCTAGTATAACTGCACCTGTAAGTTTTACAAAGGGTTACGTCGGTTCATCTGGTATAACCGAAGTACTTGTTATACTGGATAAGGTTTTATATCTATATGACCCTATCACTAACGATTGGGATTCTATAAAGACCTTACCTACTACTTTAATAGCAAAAGGCATAAAGGAAATTCTTTCTATAGCAGAAGGAGCTATATTTGTACATGATGATAACAGCATGAGTAAATTTGAAAAGAAAACTAGTAGTATAGTTAGCTTGGATATAACATTAGAAAACTGTCGTTCAATATTTTCTTCTAATCATAACTTATTTTTTACTAAAACAAACGATACATTCGTATACACATTATCCTAATAGGATGGTGTGTAACCCTATATATTTTTTGTTATATATTATATACATGAATAGAATATAAAAATAAAAAGGAAACATAATGAAAGATACTGATAAGACAATAACTAAGAAAAAACTTCTTAAAAAGATTCACGATTATTTAATATTTAAAGAAAGTTATTATAATGGGAATCCCGTTATAACAGACCCTGAATTTGATAAGCTGGAAAAAGCGATACTTTCTTATAGAAAAGAATATCCTGATTTAGTAAAAAGAATTGATATAGTACAGGCACCTGGGAAAAGCGATATTATAAAACATACTGTCCAAATGTGGAGTCTGGATAATGTTTTCACTATAGATGAATTAGATAAATGGATGTCTTTCCCTAGCGATACTATTTATAGTGCTGAGTTAAAGTATGATGGTGCATCTCTAGATGGCCAGTACAGGAAGGGTGGTCTTGCATATGCTATAACAAGAGGAGATGGTAAGTTAGGTACATCTATAATAGAGAACACTAAAAGTTTTCTTCCTAAAAAGATAGGTGATAAAGATATTAACATACATGGAGAAGTTATACTAAACTATAAAGATTTTGAGTTACTTAATGAAAGGCGTGTTGAGGAAGATATAAAACCTTATATTTCACCTAGGAACGCAGCCGCTAGTATTATGATGCATGGTGGTCCAGGAGTGGATAAACTAAAGTTCATTCCATATGCTTACTATAAAGAAGGTGTTAGACAGAATATAAAAGATATACCTTCCAAGAGATTAATAGATACTATACCTTTTATATTTACAGGTACTAAGGAAGAAATCTTTAAAGAAATAGAGAGAGAGTATAGTATTACTAAAAGAGCTATTCCTGCAGACGGTCTAGTTATTAAGGTAGTGGACGAAGAACTTATAAAGTCATTAGGGTATACTTCTAAATTTCCTAAACACGCTATAGCGTTAAAGTTCCCTGATGTAGATGTTAGCACTACTCTACTAAACGTTATATGGCAAGTAGGTCACACAGGTGTATTAACTCCTGTGGGTATATTAGAACCAGTAGACCTAGGTGACGCTATTGTATCTAGAGTGACTCTGAATAACCTGAAATTTGTTATGGTTACTGACTTAGCTTACGGATGTAAAGTAAATATTATAAAAAGTGGCGGTGTAATACCAAAGCTTACGGGTGTGCTTGATATGATGACAGATGATATTATAAATACACCTTATATAAAGATACCTGCAACATGTCCTGAGTGTACAGGAACCTTAGCTGTAGTAGGACCTAATTTAAAATGTAAAAACGAGAAATGTAGAGGAAGAGTAATTTCTAAACTAACAAGGTTTGCTTCACGAGATTACGCTAACATAAGAGATGTTTCTAGAAGCACTATAGAAAAGTTATTTACGAAAGGCGTACGAACCTTTTTAGATTTACTAACTGTAGATAAAGAAATGCTTTCCAAGATAGATGGTATGGGTGAAAAGCGTATAGCTAATATATTAAAGTCTATGCAAAAAGTTAAAGGTCTCCCTATGGATAAATTCTTAGCTAGTTTAGGTATAGATGGTTTAGGTAAAACTACAGGTAAGATAATAGCTGAAAAGATAGATAGTATAAGTGATATAGGCTCATTAGGTCTAAATGATATGAAGGGTATAGGATTGACCAAAGGTATGTCTATAGGCATTGGTATAATTTTCGATATGCAAAATATAGAAGCATTAGAAGAATGGGTAAAACCTAAGAAGATATCAAATATAGAAAAACAGAAAGTGTGTTTTACAGGTAAGTTCGATAAAACTAGAAAAGAGTTAGAAAATGAATGGGAAGAAAATGGTTATGAGATAGTGAATAGAGTGACCACCGATCTTAATAT
>Ga0256844_10000513_pt1 | contig 14948 bp, 20 predicted proteins | sample MusselsmetaG_FD_189100 | JGI IMG/M metagenome (GOLD analysis project Ga0256844, IMG submission 189100) | Mussel associated microbial communities from hydrothermal vent at the East Pacific Rise, Pacific Ocean - Mussels | ecosystem: Host-associated > Mollusca > Shell > Unclassified ... | reverse complement strand
TTTGCTTATAAGCTGTGATGCGAACGTATGTCTAAGATTATACAAAACTCTTGCTTGTACTCCACATTTAATGAGTAGCTTTTGAAAGTTTACGCCAATGATGTCATGACTATAAAATGGATTTTTAGATGAATTAACAAATATGTAGCCAATATCTCCAGTTATTTTTTGTTGGTCCTTTAGTGCATTTTCTGCTAAAGGTAGTAGATCAACTTCTCTAGTAGATGCTAAAGTCTTGGTATCTCCCTCTTTATCTCTCATTCTAGTTTTATATATTTTTATAATTTTACGATCAAAATCTATATCATCCCATAGTAGAGCAATTATTTCACCAGGTCTTATTCCAGTTGCGTACATAAAGCGTATAAAATTTTTCATGTAACCATTTGCCTCTTTGATAAGGGTATAGAGTTCATCTTCTGTGAAAGGATCTACATTTTCCTCTTGGTTTTGAAAATTCTTTAGTAGTTTTGGCGAAGTCACTTTAGCAAGAGGATTTTTTATAATGATGTCATTATCAACCGCTTTGTCTAAAATAGAGTAAAGTATAGATCTATATTTTTGTACAGTTTGAGGTTTATATGTTTTAAGCTTATCATTTTGCCATTTTTCAAGCTCTATAGGTTTAAGAAGTGTATCAATGACTCTCAAACCGAAATAAGGGAGAATATGGTTATTGTAGTGAGCTATATTTCGCTCTAATGTATGCTCCCGTATTTGGTTTTTCTGTAATTCAAAGTATTCTGTAGCAAAGTCATCAAGTATCCACTCTTTCTCTGTTTCTGGTGGTGTTACATGATCTAGCAAGGATAGGGCTATATCTGGTATTATGATTTTTTTGACTTCTATTAAACCATCTTTATTAGCTAAACATTCTGTAGAGCGTCTTACACGCTTTTTATTGAAATAAAAATCTAGCCACCACTTATTATGCCGTTCCTTTATTGTAAATTTTATGCCAGAGTAGTTATACTTTATTGGTTTTTGTTTTGCCATTATTGTAATCCATTTAAGAATTTTTTAGCTGTAGGATGCACAATATGGACGGGTTCTTTTATTGGCTTGTTCTTTTTTATTTTTGTTGAAGCCTTTTTAGGATTTTTTTTGTACTCTAAAATGGCATTTGGTATAAATACTAGACGATTTTTTTCATTACGATAGTAATGTGTATCTTTTATTAATGTACCATTTTTTACCCATAGTTCTATAGTTCTAGTACTTACACCAAGAAATGATGCTACTTGTTTACTGGTAGTAAGTGAACTAAGCACCATCTGGAGCATCACTTCTTGATTATTTAGTTTGTCTAATATTTTAGTTAATGTATTTTCAAGTTCTTCAAACATGATCTTTACCTTTCATAATAATTTCTCAGATATAGATAAAAGCTTCATAGCTTTATTCTCCATATCTATTAATAGTTTTTCTATTTCATCTTTACTTCTACCAAGTGGTATTTTATTTACTAGAGCCATTTTTAATAACCCTCCAACTCGTCCTAGATCAGCACGACTTTTTATGAGTTGATCTAAAGCATTTTGATCTACCATAGATTTTAATGGTACATTTAAAGCTAATGACCGTATATATTCAGCAGGGCTAACCCCTGCCCATTTTGCTTTACTTGTAATATGTTTTTTTTCAAAGTCAGTAACCCTACATGAAATCCACTCTTTACGATTAGTTTTCATTATTGGATCCTGGTACTCCAGAGAGATATGAATTATCTCCAGATGATGAATTATCATTATTTCCACTAGAAATAGATCCGCTTATTTTCTCGCTATTATTTGTATTTGATGTAGTCGTATTTGTATTATTCCCTTTAATGGCGTTTCCTACACCTACGATTGCTTTTCCAACACCTGAACCCGATTTTCTACCTGCAGAGTGAGTTGAGAAGCCCATAGAGCCTTTGACTGCACCTGAAGTAGCACCCATTGCTGCACCACCAAGGACAGAAGCAGTATTTTTGGCTGCAGACTTCATAAAGTTACCAACCTTGCCAGTACCTTTACCAGTTGACTCACCACTTCCACTATTACCAATACCTGGAGGAGTTGAACCCTCACCAACTGCAGCTGCTGCTTTTACTTGTGATAGTCCTGCAGCAGCTCCAGCTGTAACACCTGCTCCTACTCCCATCATCGCACCTTTAGCCATACCACCTAAACTACCGCTATTTGCTGCACCTTGACCAGAGAAAAAGCTTTCTGCTACACCGTGTATCATTCTAGTAATACCAAATATCATCAAAACTGTAATAAGAAGAGAAAAAAGAGATCCCTCACTACTCATCGCAAGCGGTGCTTGTGTTTTGATATTTGCAATAGACAGTCCTATAATAAGTTTAATAAGCATATATTCAGTACCAGACTTGATAATATTTGTTACAGCATTATAAGCCCAGTTTCTCGTGTGGGAAAATGCACCGAAAGCAAAAAACAACACTGATAAGTTTAAATACAATAGGAATTTTACATAAGAGACAAGCAGTTCAATCCCTAAAAAGAGTATCGTAAGGGCGGCAATAAGACCTATTAAGCCTAAAACCATGCTATCTACTGGTTTCCACCATGATTGGTTATCATTAATAGCTTTGAGCAATTCTGCAGCACTATCTGTAAGTGTGTCTATTGACACAACAGTTGAAACGCCTGCAGCGGCATTTCCTTGATTACCAAGTGTACTAAATCCTTGAAATATAAGATCCATCCAAGTTGGATTTGCATAGAAATTGAGGAAGAGACCAAACAACAAAGTAAGACGTATTAGTTCAGCAAATATACCAGCTATTTCTAGCTCAGCTTTAATGGATTTCATTCCAAATACAATAACCATTTCAAAAATTGCTAGTGCACCAAATAACCATAGGGAAGCTTGTTTAAATATAGGATACCATGCACTAGATCCAATACTATAGGTATTTAGTGTTGTTGAGCCTAAGTTGTCAGCCCCATATATTATAATAGGTGAGAGAATAAGTAATAAAAATATTTTTCTCATAACTCGTTTTCTCCTTCTTTCTTTCGTTTGTTATAATTATTATTAGCTTTAAAAATATAAAATAGACCAACCACCAAAGAAGCTGTTCCAAACATTACATTAAAAAATGTATCAAAAGAAATTAGGTTACTAAACCCTATTACGATACACAATGCACCTACTATTATTTCAGAGTAGCTTTTTATGTTTTTTTCAAAATTATTCATTATTAATCCTAAGGTACGGGTACATCATTGTTTGGATTGGTTAATTGTTCTTGGTTATCATGCTTTTTAGGTTTATCACTACAACCGACATTTAGAATCCCTAAAGCCAAAATAAGTACTATCATTATTGTTTTCATACTATAAAATCCTTTTTTAAATTTATGGTGCAGCTACATCATTATTTGGGTTCGTAGTTGCTCTTTTTTCCATGAACTTAGCTCTACCTGCCTGTTTTAAAACATTCTTTTCATTTTTCATAGCATAATATTGCCCTTGCATATTTGTTTGAGTCATTATCGTTTGTTGTAACTTTTTAAGAGTGTGTGTTTGGTGTGTTGCTATGGCATTAGCTGCTTGAATAGCTCCTAGCTGTCCAGTAGCACTTTGGCTTAACTGTTGAAGCTTCTTTAATGTTACTTCATCATTTTGCATATCTTTAAATTGTAATCCTATTGATTTTAATGCACCGTTTACGGTATCGTTAGTACTTTGATTTAAATTTTTATAAATTCCTTGAAAGTCTAAATTGCCACTTTTGGCATCACCTAAATATTTATCAAAGCCTGGGAAAATTTTTTGAAATTTACTGTCAAAATCTGCAGCTCCAAAACTTATTGCTTCTTGATATTCTAAAGATTTTTGTAAGTCTAAAAATGACTTAGTAAATTCATCCCATTGCTCTGGTGGTAAGGTACCTATATTTTGAAGCATACTTTTGTATGTATCATATTGATTTTTGTAATTATCTAAGGTCTCATACCAATTTTCTGCTTCTGCTAACCAACCCGCTACTGTTGTGACTGTGTGTGGTATATCAAAAACAATATCTCCAAAGCCTAAGAATGCTTTACTTTGAGTAGGTATACTGACCAATAAGACTGTTGCTAAAGCTGTTGATAATCCGATTTTTTTTAATGTTTTTTTCATTTTTTTTCCTTTGTATGTTTGTATGTTAAGTTAAAATTAAAAGAGCTGACATATAACCGATGACACCAGTCATAACTAGTAAAATCCAGTAGATTATTGGTATCGGCATAGAAGATGATGGATCATCTCTTGCATGAGTAGTTAAATCTTGTTTTGCCTCGATCTTAAATTGTTTTAACTGGTCTAACGTGTTATTGGTTGCAGCACTTATTTTTACCTCTGCCAACTCTTTAACTTTAGACAAATACAGTTCGGTACTATCTTGAATAGTCACTGTTTGCTTTGTTATTAAAAGATCTACTTCTTTTAGATAATGCCTTGCTACAATTTCCAAAGCAGTAATAACTGCAAAGGTTGGGTCATTTGAATTCATAGCAATTCCATGACTTTTACGTATCTCATTGAGTATCTCTTCTTTTTGTTCTTCTGTCACTTTTTGTCCTCCGCTTTTTTTGATACTGCAGTAGGAATAATGAGATCAAGTATAGACCAGTAGTCATTTTTTATTTTTTGTAGCCGACTTTTTTCTAAGATGTTGTAAGATGTATCCATAGGAATGTCTTTGAATGTATGAGAATTTTTAGCCATTTTTTCAAATGCAGAAGAAAACAATACATCTCTTTTTCTCATAAGGATTACAGCAAATATATTTTCTTTGTGTTTGATATATAGAGGTAACTCTTCTATATTTTTTCCTCCTGTTGAAGAAAAGAATTCATTACTCCACACAACAAATGTGCAAGTACCCTTAAAAGCATCTATCATTTGCTCTAAGCCATTCAATGTGTCAATTTCTGCACCACTTGATATGGCAATAGGTATATGAATAAAAATATTGTATTTTTCATTAAGTATTAAATTGAATGTATCATTTTCAACAAGATAATTAAAAAGAGGTCCAAAGGTACTCGCACCTATATCGGCTACAATATCAGTATTTTTAGTTTTTTCATTTTCAAGAAGAAAGATAATTAAGTCATCGAATTTTTGAACATCAATAGTATCACCGTTAGGCATAATATTTAAAAAAGTCACATCAAGACTTTCAACAGATGATAATGTTGAATTATTTGGATCGGTGTCTATACCTAGAACTTTTGACTTTTCTTCCAAGAATGATTGTAAAATAATCGAGCAGGTACTTTTACCAACACCTCCTTTGGCGTTCATTACGAAATGTAGATTTTGTTTTGACATTTAATTTTCCTTTGTGTTTATTTCAATATTTAATGACTCTAAGAAGTCAATAGCAGCATCTGCTGCACCACCTAATTTGATTTGCATATCATCTATCACAGCAGAGAGTGCCTCTGTTTCTGTTTTTGATGGATACATCATTTCAAAAAGCTCTTCTAGCTTGTTTGAAACATCATTATTTATCGACTCGTAGCCTAACAATTCAATAAGATCATCTTCTGATATGTTAAGCCAGTATGCAGATGCTTTAATTGATCCTGCACACCAAGCCTCTATCCATTGGTTTAGTTTTTCATTCATGCTATTTCCCTCTGTTTTGAGTGATACCATTTATACATGTCTTTTTTTGACATGGTAGGATTATCTGTACCATTTGAATAAGTGATATGAACCGTGGTAGAACCTTTTTCTGTTGATACTCTAAGGATTTTTTTATCTCCAAGATCCATGCCCACTAGCAATGAATAATCAAATAGTTCAATTTTTTCTTTAGCTTGATATTTAATATGAGATTGTATCTTTGCATCTTTCCATACTTCAAAAGCTTCTAATGCCTCTGGATCATTGGACTTTACTAATTTACGCATGGTAATTTTTAATGCAGTAGGTTTTCTTCCGTAGCTACAATAGTCATTGAGCCATTCTTCAAGTAAATCATTGCTATTTATGTTTAGTGTGCTGTCTTTTATTACTTGTTCTGTACTGTCTTGTACTGTAGTCTCCTCTCTTAGTACAACCGCCGTTGAACCACTGTTTAGTTTTGGTTTAGTTGAGTCTCCATGACTCAACTCTTCAATTGCTTTTAATTCATTAATCTGATCTTGTATTTTCTTGCGTTTTGCAAGACCACTCTTAATCCCTTTGAGACTATTCATCTCTTTTATGTCAACCCATTTTTGTAATGCACGAAGTTGTGCAAGGCTAAAAAACTCTTCACTTTCATCTATTTCAAATAATCCATAGCCTCTTACAACTACTTCTATCTTCTGCATGCTTGTATCAAGATCAGCTGCTAAAACATCCAAGTCTGCAATTGGATATTTAAAGGTTTTTTGTTCTCTTAAATTTTCAAGTATTCCAAAATAAATTCCATATCCCTCAATACCAAGCTGTAATCGTAATTTACGAACTTTTCTATCGTTTCTAGCATTAGAATAATGATTGAAATAGTAAGCATCTTTTTTATCTGTCATTTGTTATCCCTTGTTTGAGCTTTCTTGATATTAGAATCTAAATAATCCATTATCCACTCTCTTTTATATACAACCCTTGTTCCTATTTTTGTATATGTTAATTTACGCTTTGCCCTTAAATTATTTTGAGTAATAATTGATATTACAGGTAAATTAGCTATACCGTCTGCAAGCTCTTTGGTTGAAATCCAATCATCCATTTTAAAATCCTTAGAAGTTATTTCTATATTTATCAGTTAAAATAAATAATTAAGGAAATTATTTCATATTATATCTTATAGTATTATTAAATCATGGAAAATATTTCTATTTCATACTAATTTTGATATAATTTTAGGAATTAATATCTACATGGTGGTGAAAAATGCTTAAAACATATTCAAAACTTTTTCAAAATACAATTAGAACCATCTCAAACTGGAAGCTTGGAAATAGACCGATTATTGCTTTGCTAGAGCAGTTTTCAAAAGAAGAATTAGAAGAATTTTTAGAGAATGGCAAAATTTATAAGTATGAACTTGTAAAAAATCTTGATGCTAAAGAGTTAGAATATATTATTAAAAATAAAAATTCCTCTAGTGTAAGACTCCAAGAGCTTATTAAGTTTTTTTCAATATCTGATTTAAAAATACTAGCACCTATATTGGCGGAAAGTTTAAGAACTAATAATCTAGATACAGGTACAGTAAAATACCTTGATGATATAGAAAGTATGCAAGAGTTTATTGTTACTTTGAGAAATATTTTAAATGATAGATCCTATGAAGTTGAGCAGGATTTTGGCGAACATGTATTTGAATTAGTTCTTAGAGATTTTAATGAAAAAGTCGGCTTTGACTTTAGTGAAGATGATGAGCTGACAGTTAACCATATTTTAAATAGATATAGAGTTTACAATACACTTTATAATTTTGAAAACTCTACTAAAACACTATCCTCTTAGAGGATAATATAATATGCGTTTATGTAAAAGAATATAGAGGTATTTTTTTACATGATCGTAATCATTAGCCTTGTCCTCAACATCGATATTACTATATCGGTGGATCTAACGATCTCAATAATCCTAATCATAGCATTTGGAGGAAAGAAAATGAGAAAAGCTTTGAAAAAACTGTGGAGGCGAGGCGTGGAGGTAGGTTGCTATCCCACAGTCTATCATGTTGCGGCAAGTTATAGATGATTATGATCAGGTGCTCGCAGAGAGAGGTTCAATTCCTCTCCTCCACACCATATTTATTTTGTATATTTGTATGGAGTATATCTAGAGGAATAATCCAGTTCTTTTCATTTATCTGAGTGAACCCAAGTTTTTTTGCAAAATAAGATGAATTAGTATTTGTTTGTTCAATTTTAATGTTAGTGTATCCAAGTAACGTAGACTGACTAATCAAAAATCTTAATAGAGATACACCATTACCCACTTTTATTTTTTGAAACCCTATACGTGCAATTACTAAAGTTTCTGTATTTAGAGCATTGTAAGAAGGTAGTTTTAGATAAAGTCTTATACGTTTTTTATTAATCATTAATGTATTACCTATTATGTGCCTAATAAGTACTTGTTTGTAGTTAAACTTTTGCATCAAATAATCATTTAAGTTTTTTCTGAAAGATTCATATGCTTTTTTATTCTCCATATTTCAAATTTCATCTCTCTTAATATTTTTAGTGCTGCCATTATAAATATTCTTTTCATTTTGCTTTGTAGAATCTAAAATAATTGGTTCTACTTTAGTATTATTTTTTGGAGTTGAATTATCACTTTTTTGGATGATGTTTTCGTCATTTAACAAAGTCTTATTTTTACTCTCTTCCAATAATTCTTTTTTTGCATACTTGCAAAAAGACCAATAAGACATACTCCAGTTATGCCTTTTTTTCATCTCTTCATATAGAATTGTAAAGACAACATAACCTTTGTTATAAAGTTCTTTTGTCTCATCAAGAGCCATGTAAAACTCAACTTTGTGCATACCTCTACTGTTTGACATAAAAATACCTTTTTAGCTAAATTAGGCTAATTATAGCAAATATAAACTAAATTAAGCAAACTAAGACTAAGTCATAGCTCCAAAGTAGCTCTTTTTGTTAAAAAGTGCGTATCTTTGCTTATGTGTGTTAAAATATGTTTGAATTAAAAGGCAGGTAGGGTTTATGTGACACAAAATATAAAATTTTGTACCTCCTAATCGTCCTGAAGAGTATTCGCACCAATAGGTGACTCAATTTAATCGATAAAAAACTTAATATACTATGACTAAACTCTATTCTACAGGGTACAAAAAAAATTATACCACTTTTATTTTCATAATTTACACATCATAAAGACTTGGATTTTCCATATAAATTTCATCAAAAGGGAATTGTTGTTTCCACTTCCAAAACTTTTGATATTCTTCACTCTCACACTCCTTAAACCACAAATACTCACCTATGTCTATAGATGAATCATTTTTTATATCTTCTAAAACACCATAATCAAGCCAAAGAATAGTTTTTCTTCTTCCATTTTTATAATATATAGTGCATCCACATCCACCACAAGAAACCATATTAATACTGTTAACATTAAGTGTTATACTCTCATATTTTCTTAGTCCTAATTTATTGAATTTAAAAATTTTAAAAGTAACTTTCTCCTCAATAATTTTTTCTTTCATAGAGAACATATCTTCTAGTTCTTTTTTATATTCCTCTAAATAGTTATTTCCATATGCTATATCTGAATTTATCTTTGGTTGCTGTTCCAGTTCATTTAGTAGTTTATAAACATCTAATAATACTATTTCCATATCATCATTTATCATATCTGTTACCTCCGAAAACTGAAACCATGTAATATCTGAGGTATAGCTCCAAGTTGTAAAAAAAGTAAAGTTATAAAATCTGTAGTTCCATAATTGATCTATCAATTTTTTATCTAACCCTGTAAACTGAATAAGACCTAATTTAATATTTATATAAGATATTGAAGTGTTATTTTCTTGTAAAAATTGCATAATGGTATTTGATACTTCCATATCTTTTTTTCTAATCATTTTTGCTTTTGCTTCTCTCTTTTCTTTGGCTAAGAGTTTAGAAAAAATGGCTTTAGTTTTCTTTTTAGGAACTTTTACACCATATATAATCTCTAAAATATCATTACGTTCTTGTTTAATCATTTGAACCATTGATATAACTGAATCAAGACAGTCTATATCAAACCATTCAGTATGTCCCTCATGCTTTTCTTCCATGTTAACATTATATATTTCAAAGATATATTGTAATGTTTTTTCTAATCTAAATACTCTATCAGTTGAACATTTAATTTCAATAGATTTTTCAAGATTAAACTCACCCCACATTTTTTCTAATACTTCCAATCTTGCAACAGTATTATCAGATTTTCCTATTTTAAAATAAGGTTTGTCTTTTAGTATAAGCAAATATACTGATGATAAATTATTCATTTTTTTCCTTTTTGAATTTATATCTTAAGTATATTACTAAAATTCAATAATCTATAAAAACATGTCATATTGTCATATTTTTACCAAGGCGATGTATATCTAGTCCAAAATATGTTTTGTTTGATTCAAATTTAAATAGTTTTTGCGTGTGTAATCCTTTTTATTTTATTATCTTTGCAACCCTAGCTTGGATTGATTGTTTGGTGTTGCTTTTGTATTTGTCTCATATGTGGATCTACAAAACTAACTTTCAAGTTGTGCTTTTGTGGCACCATCAAAATACGCTTTTTAAATTCTATACTACCTTGTATCTAAAGTAGTACCATACTTAGCTATAGCCATTTTAAAAGCCGTTAAAATAGATCATCATTCTTTTTAATCTAGTTGGGAATAATTCCCCGACCCTTGGGTCGATTTATATCGCCCTAGGTAATAATTTATCGTGAGTCACGTCTCACCAATAAATTCAAATCAAGTTCATACTCCGTACCCTTGGGTCTGGGTCATTGATTAGAGAAAGTTTAAGATGATATCCTTTGTCGATAATTTTACCTCCTCCTAACTCGTAAACAGCATTACTTTGTTTAGTAATCTTATTGATCATTGATTTAAAGATATTGTGTTTCACTTTTTTCTCTGGATGGAGTAATACATTATCATCTTTTGTTGATGAGTGGGTCTGTCTGAACTCTTCTTAACTTTTCTGAATATTTTTTATGTAGTGCTTTCTGTAGAGTGAGCCTAGAGAGTTTTTCTAATTTTAAATCTTCTGTTTTGGTACTTCTCTTCAAATCTGATAATACTTTTGTATATATACCGACGCCTTGTACTCAATCATCTTTAGAAGATTAGTATGTGTTTAATCTGTAGGACTAATTGTCATAACTATATTTCTTCTGTTTGATTTTGACTTATACTAAATAGGATTTGGCTTTTTTTAGGACATCATTTTTATCTGTAGCTATTGCAATCTTATTATCTCCACAATATAAATCAAAGCTACCAACAAGCTCTTTGGCTTCAAAATAAATACCTTCAATATGAAAATAAATGTAATCTTTTCGCTCTTCTATGATTGATATTGCCTCCATAGTAATTTTTTCTATGTTTACGGGAGAATGTATATGCGTGTATTCTATTGGTTTTACATAGAAAATATCATGTTCTATATCGGCATAGTTAAGAGCTTTAATATTGGCAGAAATACCAAAGTAGCTGTCAATTTCAGTATGAGAATGTTCTTCCATATTTTCTAAAGTAACTTTTATAGGAGAGGAGCATAGTTCAATAAGTTTGAAGTAGTCTAGTCTATCTAGTTTTGTTATAAAATAGAGTTCAAAAATATCATCTGCTATTTTTATATGAAGTTTTCTATATTTAGATTGGATATAGAGTTGATCCAAGTTTTTATCAAGAAAATCAATCCAATCATTGTAAGTTAAATCAGTCTCTAATCCCACCATGATATCTGCCATATCTAAGTGTTCAGTTATGGTAAATCCAGTTTTCGATAAAAGGTCATTTAATTTATTCATTATGTAGTATTAAATTGTACTATTTAAATTTAATTTATAAAATGATTTGGGCATTTTTAACTCTCTACTAAGCACTTCTAACTCATCCAAAGACATATTCATATAATCCATTGTTTCAGACTGTCCTATGCTAGTTATGGCAGTAAATAAAAGATCATTTTCTTCTTGTGTCAATGATGATAACTTTCTTGCTTCATTCATGGTACTATCAGAGTCATCACCATCAAGAACTTTTCCCATCTTGATAAACTCCAATGCTAGTAACTTTGTAGTGTTTTTATTATCATGGTGTTCAAGTAAATCTTTTACATTAGTGTCTATAGTAGCTAATTGGGCTTTTTGTTTATTTGTTAATTTATTCATGAGTTTTCCTTTATTGATGGTATATTTTTTAATAATCTAACTATGTATGATTTTAGATCTTGGTAGGTAGTCATGTTCATCGATGGTTTTTCAATACCCTCTATATCAAATGGATCTTCTTTCTTTGCCTCGATTAACTGTATAATATGCTTCGGTACATAAGTAATACGATAATGCATAATTGTATCGATAAAATCTTTACCAGTATAGTTGCATTTTTTCATAAGGTAGACTAGATCATACAAATCTCTAATTTTATTTCTATCAAGTAACAAGAGTGATTTTAGTTTGAATATACTCTCAACTGATGCAATACGTAAATGCTCCCGAGTATGGCTATTATCATCTTTGAGTATCTCACTCTCATAGATATTACTTGAAGGATTAATCACAAAATCAACTTTAACCCCATCGATGATATAACGCTTCATGACTTCTGTAATATCTCCACCCTCATTAATAGCTGTATCGATAATACCTTGCTCAAACTCCAGAGGCATAACCTCATTAAAGCTCTCTAAAAAATCAAGCTCTGGTAATTTGTCTGAAAAGGGAAAACAAATGTCAAGATCAAAACTCTCACGGTGTGAAAGGTGATAGGCTAGGGAAGTACCACCAATGAGTATGGCTTTGTGTTTAGAAAAAAGAGAAACCTTTGTAAATTTGTCCAGGAGTGATTGAGTCTGTTTATTAATCATGTATGAGCCAATGGAGTATTAATATGAATCATTACACTCTGTATAAGTTTATCTGAAAGCTTATCTCTGTATTTCATAAGAGCTGCAAGTAAAGTCTCTTCTCCAAAAAACTCGATAAATTTACGAATTACAAAATCATTATATGATCTTTTAAGTGTTGAGATTATAAATATATCATTGGGGACAGTTTTAGTAAGATTGTTATTCCAAAATATGGCTCTTGGCATCCCTGCATCTATGAGTTGCTTTGCTGTAACCGTTTTAGGGGAGGGTACACTTTTTAGCAGCACCATTACATAGGCAGGTACTTTACCAGACTTTTTCCATCCTGCGACAGTATAGTAGGGTATCTGTGCATACTGTGAAAATGTTTTTTTATTGATACCTTTAGCGTTTAGCATCGCTTCAAAGATACTATGATCTACTTTCATATACTCTCCTAATCTTTATAGTTGTCATTTTAACCAATTTTTATTGATTTGTCAAAATGACAACTTTGTTATCTACTCATACCTTTATTAGTAGAAGGAATAATTTCTTTTGTAACTTTCTGCATTTGTGGATCTACAAAACAAACCTTTAAATTATGCTTCTGTGATACCATCAAAATACGCTTTTTAAATTCTATAGTACCTTGTACGTCTAAATTAGTACCATACTTTGCTATAGCCATTTTAAGAGCCGTTAAGACAGCTTCATCACTCTTTTCAATAGATAGTTTAAGATGATCTCCTTTGTCGATGATTTTGCCTCCTCCTAGCTCGTAAACTGCATTACCTTGTTTTGTAATCTTGCTAATCATTGATTTAAAGATATTGTGTTTCACTTTTTTCTCTGGATGGAGTAATACATTATCATTGGGCTTAATTGTCTGTTTCTGTTTCCTAAGTTGCTGTAATGCTCCTACATCACCTTTAAGAGCTTCCTCGATAAGATACTCTTTGTATGATGTCTGATTGGTCCTGGAGTAGATCTCTTTTCGTTTGGCAGCGAATGTATCTTTAAGAGCTGTGAACTCTGCTTTCTTGGCAGCGTTTATTTTTTGTCTAGCTTGGTACTTATCTTTTTTGTTAATAAGTGGGTCTGTCTGAACTCTTCTTAACTTTTCTGAATACTTCTTATGTAGTGCTTCCTGCAGAGTGAGCCTAGAGAGTTTTTCTAATTTTAAATCTTCTGTTTTGGTGCTTCTCTTCAAATCTGATAATGCTTTGTATTTCTCCCAATAGCTATTTTTAGGTTTACCAAATTTCTTTAAAGGCTCGGTAGTAATTTTAGAGGTCTTAAATTCTCCAAATCTTTTAGTAAGTTTTCCTTTAGATAGATCACGGTGAACATCAGAGGCTTTTATAAAAAGGTTTCGTGTCTTATCTCCTATGACAATACCGTTACCTCTTGGCTTTATCTCCAGATTATATGCTGCTAAAGTTTTGTGTAAATCTTCTAAGGTACTCTTAGGATCTTTAAGTACCTCTTTAATATCATCAAGAGCCTCTGCTTTTATCCAGGTTAAAAGATTATCCATTCCAGAATGTATCTCTGTATCTTTGGCTTTATCGCTTTTAGTGGTCTCTTGCTTGATACCATCTTTAGCTAATTTCCAATTTGGGGTGTGGTTGTCTTTTTTGAGCTTGTATTTTTCTTCCAGTTCTATTGCTTTTTTATCCAATTTCTTTTTGGATTGCCAAGGATCAATAAGTTTATGAGTCTCTGGATCTATTCTATTGATAGCGATGTGCATATGAAAATTGTTTGTATTAGTATGTGTAACACTTAATCTATGATGTTTTTCTAAGCCAATTGATTTGAGTATTTCATTTTCTATATTTTGGAGTACCTCTTTATTGGGTTTTTCTCCCTCTTGAAATGAAACGATTAAGTGCATTGTCTTATCACTCTTTGCTGTTTGGTTAAGTTGCTGCATTGATTTAATGTAGGATAGATTTTTCTCTGTGTCCTCGTAAGGACAATTAGAAAATGCTACCTCTTCAATTTTAGTAGCATCATGTGCTTTGTCTAAAATATAATCTGCTAAACCACCAAACGATCCAGATCCTTTTGATGGTACAAGTTTTACAATCATTTTAATCTCCATAATTAATGAAAGAATAGAGTGATTAGGCGTGACCAAAATCGTGTCTATTTTTTCGCTTAAAGTGGAGTTTTTGAAGTGAAGGTTTTTTAAAGCCCTTGTATATAGGGGCTATTTCGTATATTAACGGTTAAAAGGAGTCCTCGTAATATACTCGTATTTTCATGTTTCACCTTTATCTAAATATGTATTATATCTATCAAATATAAGTATATGACATTTTTTGACATAACTATAGTATAATCAGACCATGAATGAAGAAAAATTTTATGATTATTT
>Ga0256844_10000512_pt1 | contig 14956 bp, 23 predicted proteins | sample MusselsmetaG_FD_189100 | JGI IMG/M metagenome (GOLD analysis project Ga0256844, IMG submission 189100) | Mussel associated microbial communities from hydrothermal vent at the East Pacific Rise, Pacific Ocean - Mussels | ecosystem: Host-associated > Mollusca > Shell > Unclassified ... | reverse complement strand
TGAGTCTTAATACTCTTCCCTGTCCATCATACAGTGTTTCCATACCATCTTTAACGCCATTGTGCATTTGTACAGTTGAGGTGACTTTACCATTATATCCGTACTGCTTGAGTACACCATTTTGTCCACTGGCATCATCCAAAATCAATTCTGATTTTAGTCCACCACCTGTAAAGTATTCTTTTTTTACTGTTTTACCAAAAGGGCTACCCATGTCAGGCGTTGTACACGCAGACAAGAAAATAAGTACGGAGAGCGTTAAGCCATAAGATAATAGTTTTTTCATGTGTAGACAGACCTTTGGTTAATAATTAACCATTAGTATACTTGAAAATAGCTTTGATTCATAGGAGTATTTGAAGATAAGGAAAATGTGTTTATTTTATGGTTTTGTTTAAAACAGAGTTGCGTTACTCTTGTTTTATTTCCAGATATCTCAACTTTGAAGAGATTATCTCTGTGGAATAAGCTCAGGGAAGATATATGATGCAAAATGAGCATTAAACTTTAGACGTATAGCACTCTTAGGTGTATCAGACTCTAAGAAGTCTAGTTGCATTAATTCTTTTATCAGTGTTGTGGCTGTTCTCTCTTTTGTGCCTATGATAAGCATGACTTTACCTCTAGGTATTTCACCTACTATAAGTAATTCTTTAAAGAGTAATGCACTATATTTTGGTAGATTTTTTGTATGAAAGAATCCCTCCTGAGAGAGACGTACATAACTTTCTATACGTTCATATAAAGAGTGCATCTTTAGATTCTTATTCATAAAGTCTACTTGGTCAAGTGCTATTTCTAACATAAATTTGATGTAAGAGATAAATGCTTTGGTAGATAAAGCCCCTCTACCATCTAAGTCACCTTGTCTTGCCATATCTGCTAGGGCTAAGTTACGTTTGTATTCTTCAGAACGTCTAGAGAGACCTCTAGATATATTCCAAAGTCCATAGCCTTCTAGTGCCATACTATTAAAAATACCATCTAGTACAAGCCTAGCTGTTCTCCCATTGCCATCAAGAAAAGGATGTATCCACATGAGTCTATGGTGTGATGCCAAAGCAAAGATGATTTTTTTTGCCTGCGTTGTATGGTTTGGTATTTTATAAAGATGCTCATATTTGTTAAAAAAGTGTGATAATTCAGTATGCTCAGGAGCTATATGCTGTCCTACACGTACATTATTTTCTCGCAACTTTCCAGGTACCATTTCTATTATTTTATGATTCTCTTTATCTTCTATTTGTAAAAAATGAGCCATATCAGGGTGAGAATAAAGCTCTCGATGCACACTAAGTACAAAATCTTTATTATAAGGTGATTGTCCTTTTGTAAAATAGCCTTCAACATACTTTTGGACTTCTATATGCACAAGTGAGAGTTGCTGAAGTTGTTTCTCTTTTGAATCACTTGAAAACTCTTGTCTTGTCGCCTTATCTATATCTATAGGGTGTGTACCTTCGGATTCTATCTGGTTAGAGTAATAACTATTTACTTTTCTAAGAAGTCCTTTGATTCCGTACAATACTTTTGGAGCATGTGAGCCAGAAAGTGTGGCACTTTTGATACAAAGTTCTTCTGCCATAGAAAGGAGTTCGGCATCTATATGACCTTGATTATCAGTGGGTAGTAGAGGGGTAAAATCCAAAACAGACTCCTTTTAAGTGTATTATAGCATAATTGTTGCGTATGTTTTTGCAGATAAAAATATGTATAGAATATCGTATATATAGACAATATATCCATTTCAAGATATCATTATGATAGGAATATTGCGTATCTTTTTGCAGATGATTTAGTTTTTATATATTTGTGATAATTATTTTGTCTTATTGTTTACTATAGAGAGTGTAGTTGTGGCTTGCCCATCGGAAATGCCCTTGGGGTACAGCCGACCATCAATGTGAGCGTTGATGAAATATAAAACAGAAGAAACATAAAAACAACATGCCTTGGCTTCCTTTGGTTGCTCTCAAAATCTATGAGTTTCCAGTTAGGCGAGTATGTGGTTCTTTTTTCTTCTTAACCTGAGAGACAGACGCTCACCGATGTCCCTACTTTATTTTAGAAGATCGGACAATCTACTTCCAAAAGGTGTAGGGTAGTATAGCATATATTGTGGATGTGGTCGGCTGCACCCCAAGGCATTTTTGATGGCAAGCCAACCCTACAGGGATTTATAAAGAAATGTGCCTACATGAGGGTGTAGGGTTGGCTTTAGCCGACCATCAATGTGAGTGTTGATAAAATGCAAAACGAAAATAGATGGTTTTTTGGGTAGAATATTCTCCATAATATGGGAGAGACTGACATGGCAAAAAAAGAAGCAAAAACAGATTTGTGGGTGTATGACCTTTTAAAAGAAGCGAACATAGAGCTTGAGCCACAAGGTAGTACTGTGTATTAGAGATAGACAAGGCTTTAAAAAGTGCATCTAAAAGTAAAACTGGTAATGTTGGTTTCCCTGAGTATGTGGGTGTAGTAAAAGACTTCATCATCGTCATAGAAAATAAAGCAGATGTAGCCAATCATATTAAACGTAAAAGTAAAGATGTTATAAGTATAGATGTTAAAGATGTCCAAGACTATGCTGTCAATGGTGCTTTATTTTATGCTCAACATCTAGCACAAAATACAACCTACAAGAAAATTATTGCTTTTGGTATTAGTGGTGATGAAAAAAAGCATATTATTAGTCCTCTTTATGTAGATGAGACAGAGTACTATAGGGAGTTACCTGAGGTAGAATCTTTTATCTCTTTTAATGCAGATAACATTGATGAGTACTACACAAGAGAAATACTCAAAGAAGAGACTAGCAAAGACAAAGAACTCTCCGAAATATTAAAAGATGCAGCTGAACTTCATGAAGATTTGCGAAACTATGGTAGCCTAAAAGATATAGACAAACCCCTTATAGTCTCTGGCATACTTCTTGCTCTTCGTGAGTCAGAGTCAAAGAATTTTTCTATAGATGACTTGATAGGTGATGACATTACCACTGATGGCGATAGAATATATAATGCCATAGAGTCTAACCTCAAACGTGCTAAAGTAGCCCCAGAAGTCAAAAGAGATAAGATACTCTCTCAGTTTTCCATCATTAAAGACACAAAAATACTTAACGAAAAGAACAATACTTTAAAGAAAACACCACTCAAACACTTTACAGAGTTTTTACATGATAAAATTTACAAAACATTTAAGTACACCAACTCCTCAGAAGACTACTTGGGTAGATTTTATGGGGAGTTTATGTCGTATAGTGGTGGAGATGGACAGACTTTGGGCATAGTGCTAACCCCTAAACATATTACTGACCTTTTTTGTGATTTAGTAGACATTAAGCCTGAAGATGTGGTACTTGACCCTTGTGCAGGGACAGCAGGGTTTCTCATAGCTTCTATGCACCATATGCTCTCACAAACGGACGATGAAGCCACACAAAAGAACATACGTAAAAACCAACTTCACGGTATAGAGAGCCAACCTTACATGTTTACCATAGCTACTACAAACATGATACTTAGAGGTGATGGCAAGAGTAATCTTGTCAATGAAGACTTTTTACGTCAAGACCCCTACAAGCTACAGCTAAAAGGTGCAAGTGTAGGGATGATGAACCCTCCATATTCACAAGGCTCAAAGAAAAACCCTCATTTGTACGAGATAGCTTTTACTGAGCATCTTTTAAACTCTGTGACATCAGGTGCAAAGGTCATAGTCATCATCCCTCAGTCTTCTATGACGGGTAAGACTAAAGAAGAAAAATCTCTTAAAGCCAATATTTTGAAAAAGCATACCTTAGAAGGTGTAATGACCCTCAATAAGGACACATTTTATGGTGTAGGTGTGATGCCATGTATCGCTGTATTTACCGCAGGTGAACCACACCCTAAAGATAAGGTGTGTAAGTTCATAGACTTTAGAGAAGATGGCTACAAAGTAAGCCCACACATAGGACTCATAGAGACAGAACAAGCCAAAGACAAAAAGCAACACTTGCTTGATGTGTGGTTTGACAGGTTAGAGAGTGAGACAAAGTTTTGTGTACCTACCACCATAGAAGCAGATGATGAATGGCTACATAGCTTCTACTACTTTAATGATGAAATACCTACCGATGAAGAGTTTGAAAAAACTATAGGTGACTACCTGAGTTTTGAGTTTTCTATGGTGATGCAAAACAGAGAGTATCTGTTTGAAGGTAGTGAAGATGAAGCTTGAGGGTAGGGAGTGGAGAGAGTTTTTCGTAAAAGATATTTTCAATACTATTCAGAGAGGAAAAAGACTTACTAAATCAAATCAAATAGTGGGAGATATTCCTTATATATCTTCAACTGGATTAAATAATGGAGTAGATAATTTTATAGGAAATACTACTGATGTTAGAATTTTTAATAACTGTTTAACTATTGCTAATAGTGGGAGTGTAGGTGCAAGTTTTTATCATTCTTATAAATTTATTGCAAGTGATCATGTAACACATTTAGTAAAGAAGGGCACTAGTATATATGAATACCTTTCTCTATCTACATTAACAAATAGATTGTCAAAAAAGTATAATTTTAATAGAGAAATAAATGATAAAAGAATTTCAAGAGAAAAGCTTGTGCTTCCTATTGCACAAAAAGGTACTCCTGACTGGCAGTTTATGGAGAAGTACTCTAAATCTATCTTTGAGAAAAAAGAAGAAAAGTATATATGCTATATCAAAGGTGTATTAGAGACACTTACTTATAAAAAGATAAAAAAATTGGAAGAGAAAGAGTGGCGGGAGTTTGCTATTGAAAGCATAGGTGAAATAGTCTCAGGTAAAGATATTTATAGTGAAGAGAGAATAGATGGTAATACACCTTATATCTCTGCAACTTCTAAAAATAATGGTATTGGTTATTTTATAGGGAACAGTAATAAAACTTTAGAGGAAAATTGTCTCTCAGTAAATAGAAATGGGTCGGTGGGATATTCTTTTTATCATCCATATAAGGGACTGTTTTCTAATGATTGTAGAAAGATACGATTAAAATATGATTCTACTTTGGTTGGATTTTTCATAGCAAATCAAATTACAAAACAAAAGAATAAATATAACTATGGATATAAAATGGGAACAGGAAGGATAAAACGACAAAAAATACTCCTACCTATCAATACTAAAAATGAACCAGACTATACCTATATGGAACAGTATATTAAAAATATGAAATATAAAAAGATAAAACAGTATTTGGCGTTTAAGGGTGAGGGGTAATCTTTTATTTTGGGTATGTGGTCGGCTAAAGCCAACCCTACACCCTCGTGTAAGCATATTTCATTATAAATCCCTGTAGGGTTGGCTTCAGCCGACCATCAATGTGACCACAAATATAACCATAAACCCCAGAAATATGTCAATATGCCATATTTTCATCCATCCACACAATATCACGCTAAAATCAACCCATGCCAAACTACAGAAGAATATTTGAAGATGGGTACAGCTATTACCTAACCATCGTTACACATAGACGAAACCCTATTTTGATAGATAACATTACCTTGTTACGCCAGAGCTTTGCACAAAGCAAAAAGAAATTTGACTACCGTATAGATGCCATAGTCATACTTCCTGAGCATATACATATGGTGATTACCCCTAAAAAAGCCACAGATTACCCTAAAATAGTAGGGGCTATAAAAGCATACTTTTCTAGGTACTATGCAGGTCAAGATAAAGAGGTAGAACAATCAAACAGCCGTTACAAAAAAAGACATAAAGCCGTCTGGCAAAAGAAGTACTATGAACATACTATTAGAAATGAGAAAGATTGGTATGAAACGATGACGTATATGAAACATAACCCTGTGAAGCATGGGTTGGTGGATGATGTAAATAATTGGGAATATAGTTCTTTTGTGAGTAGTGTATAAATATATGGCTGAGAGGAAGGGATTCGAACCCTCGGTGAGTTACCCCACACAGACGTTCCAGGTCTGCACCTTCGACCACTCGGACACCTCTCATTATAGGACGCTTTTTGAAGGAAATTCAATAAAGCTACGTTTCCATACTAAGGTATGACTTAGAAAAAACTAAATTTTTTCTGAACGCTATTTTACTTGTCAGGCACCGAATTATAGCTTATCGTGTTTAAAACAGACTAAATTTAATGGAATATAAGCACATTTAGGTTATGATTCTTTTGCCTCTTTTCAGACCTGTGCAACGGTATTGAAGGACAATGGGTCAGGATGGGAACATAGCAGCCCACCTTTCTTTACTGGGTGCCGCAGGTATCTGGGGAGGGGTACTTTCTTAATTTATCTATCTTCTTCATTATTTATCACGCTCCACTCATCAAAGGGTAAAGCTTCAAATTGCACCTTCTCAATACTATAGGTATAGCTATTTGCAACCGTAACTATGGTTACTTTTTTAATACCATACTGTTTATATAGAGAAAACTTATTTTGGGATTTAACCCAAAGACTCTCTTCGCTTTCAAAGGGTGAGGGAATAATGAGTTCATTTTCTTTTGTAATGTACCCATGAATACCTAATGTTTTAACATCAATATAATGTTTTATAAGAGCTAGGGCTACCATAGTGTCAAATTGTATAATAAATGGTTGCCCTAATGTTAGATATTTGGCAAAGGCGAAGTCAAAGAGGAGCATTTTTTTTCCTGATTTTTGATAATGATCATCTATAAATAAAATGAGCTTTTCTTCCGTAAAGTATTTGATAGTCATATAAAGCCAATCTTTAGAGACTTTGAACTTTTCTTTTGCAAAGGTATATATCTGATGTGTGGTGAGATGTTTTGTATGTTGTTGTGCAAGTAAGAGAAGTAGCTTCTGCTCTTGCAGGCTAAAGCTACTTTGAAAAAAAGTTTTCATGGCTTGGGTACTTGTCTTTTGAGAATGTGCAAGTAAAGGAAGTGTACCAGAACGTAAAAAATGATTAAACCCTTTACCCTGTGCACTGGTAGTTTCAAAGGCTAAAAATTCTTCATAGTCAAGAGGAAAAAGTTCAACAGGTATAAAGTTTTTATCTTTCAATGCTACACGGCTAAGGACAATAAGCCTAAGGACATTAGGGAAAGAAGAGAAGACCCCCTCTTTGTAATGGTCGAGTACTAAGATACTAATATGATTCTTATCTATATATTGTTGTAAAGTCAGTAAGGAGAGAGTATTAAAAATGAGATTAGGATCTTCTAAGTCTATATAGAGAAGTGCATCACTTTTTTCCTCAGAGAGGTAATCTAGGATGATAGAAGTTTTTCCCGCACCACGGACACCATAAAGATTTATATCTCCTTCAAAGGGAAGTTGACACTTTCGTGGGACAAAGTTTTCATTATGGGGCAACTGGTTTTGATAATATTCAAGTAAATTCATAGGCTTGTATCCAATAATATTCCTTATTAAAAGGAATCATTTTTGATGATTGTATCACTTTATCTGTTAAAAGTATTGCACCTTTTAAAAACTTTTGGTATAATTCGCGTTCCTAAATTTATGTTAGAGGGGTTATGCCCTGTGTTTAGGCACCTTGGCGTTGCCATGCTGACGAGTTCTTTTAAAGGTAAAATATGGAAAAAATTAGATTAAAGCTTAAAGCTTACGATCACAGAGTGTTAGACAGATCAGTTGCTGCTATCGTAGATGCAGTTAAACGTACAGGTGCAGAGATTAGAGGGCCAATTCCAATGCCAACTAAATTGAAGCGTTATACTGTTCTTAAATCGCCACACGTAAACAAAGATGCACGTGAGCAATTTGAAATCAGAATTCATGGAAGAATGATCGACATCGTTTCGGCTACTTCAGATACTATAGACTCTCTTATGAAGTTAGACTTAGCACCTGAAATCGAAGTTGAAATCAGATCAATGGACAAGTAGGAGTAGAGATGGAATTTATTATTGAAAAAATTGGTATGAGCAGAACTGTTGATGTACCAAGTGTTCCAGTTACACTTTTAAAAGTCATTGAAACGAAAGTTTGTGAAGTGAAAGAAGACGGAAAAGCACTTGTTGCGTACAACTCAAGTAAAAAACTGAATAAGAGCATTGAAGGTCAACAGACTAAATTTAATGTTTCTAAAGAGTTTAACAAATTTATGACTATCGAAGTTGCTGAAGGTACTGAAGCTGGCGATTTAAGCACAGCGATACTTTCTGAAACTACACTGGTAAAAACATCTTTAGATACTAAAGGTAGAGGTTTTTCTGGTGGTATGAAACGTCACGGATTTGGTGGTGGACCTGCGTCACACGGGCATAGATTTGGTAGACGTATTGGTTCTATCGGTAATGCTGAGTGGCCTGGACGTGTTCAAAAAGGTAAAAAAATGCCTGGACAATACGGAAACACTAAAACAACTGTAAAAAATGATGTAATCTCATTTGATGCTGAAAACGGCATTTTAGTACTTAAAGGTTCAATCCCTGGACACAATGGTGCTAGAGGATTAGTAAGGATAGTTAAATAATGAAAACAACAGTAATTAAAACAACAGACCTTCCACAAGCATTTTTAGAAGTACATCCGCATAACCTTTACCTTTACTGTAAAGCGTATGCAGCTGGGCTTAGAGCAAACACTGCACAGACTAAAACTAGATCTGATGTAAGTGGTGGTGGTAAGAAGCCATGGGCTCAAAAAGGTGGAGGACGTGCAAGAGCAGGTTCAATCAGATCTCCTATATTTGTAGGTGGTGGTGTTGCATTTGGTCCAAGTACAAATAGAAACTATGACCAAAAAGTAAACAAAAAGCAAAAGAAACTTGCGCTTTACCATGCGATTGCTGAAATGGCTGCTAACGATAAAGTATTCGTTGTAGATACTATTGCAGTAGAGTCTGGTAAAACAAAAGATGCGATGACACTTGTAAATGGTCTGGGACAAAGAGATGTACTTTTCGTAAAAGAGATGATAGATGATAAGACTTTCTTAGCATTTAGAAACCTCCAAAACGCGTACCTTATTGAACCAAATGAGCTTAATGCTTACCTTGCTGCTGCATATCACTCAATCGTGATTGAAAAAGCAGTATTTGATAAATTGACAAAAGAGGCTTAATATGGCAGATATTACAGATATTAAAGCAATTATGTATACAGAGAAGAGTTTATCTCTTCAAGAAGATGGTGTTATCGTAGTTCAAACCACTCCTAGAATGACTAAAAATGGTCTAAAAGAAGTGTTTAAAGAGTTCTTTGGCATTAACCCACTTAGAGTTAACTCAATGAGAGTTAACGGTAAAGTGAAAAGATTTAAAGGTATTGAAGGAAAAAGACCAGACACTAAAAAGTTCTATGTCAAGCTTCCAGAAGATGCAAAAATCGAAAGCTTAGCGGTATAAGGATAGAAGATGGCAATTAAAACATATAAACCAACCACACCTTCACGTCGTTATATGACTAACCTTGACAGTGGTGATATCACTGCTAAAGCAAGTGTTAGAGCTCTACTTAAAAATCTTCCAAGATCTGCAGGTAGAAATAGTAACGGTAGAATCACTTCTCGTCACAGAGAAGCAGGTGCTAAAAAACTATACAGAATCATTGACTTTAAAAGAAACAAATTTAATGTTGAAGGTACTGTAGCAACAATCGAGTATGACCCATACAGAAACTGTAGAATTTGTCTTGTTAAGTATGTAGATGGTGATAGAAGATATATTATTCAACCAAAAGGTCTTAATGTAGGTGATAAAATCATGTCAGCAGATGCTGGTCTTGATATTAAAGCTGGTAATACTATGAAACTAAAAAGTATCCCAGTGGGTACTTTGGTTCATAACATTGAAATGAGTCCAGGTCATGGTGGGCAAATCGCACGTTCAGCGGGTGGTTATGCACAAATCATGGGTAGAGATGGTAAATACGTTTCTCTAAGACTTCCATCTTCAGAGATGAGATATATTCTTGGTGAGTGTTTAGCGACTATTGGTACTGTTGGGAATGAAGACTTTTCTAACATCGTTATCGGTAAAGCTGGACGTTCAAGACACCTTGGTATTAGACCACAAACACGTGGATCTGCGATGAACCCAATCGATCACCCACATGGTGGTGGTGAAGGTAAAACGAACTCAGGTCGTCATCCAGTATCTCCATGGGGTATGCCAACTAAGGGATACAAGACTCGTAAGAAAAAAGCTAGTGATAAATTGATTATCACTAAGAAAAAAACAGGAAGGGGCTAAGATATGGCAAGATCAACTAAAAAAGGGCCATTTATCGATGGTCACCTTATGAAAAAAGTATTAGCAGCGAAAGATGCTAGTGATAAAAAACCAATCAAAACTTGGTCAAGAAGATCTGTGATCTTCCCTGAGTTTATTGGTTTGACTATCAATGTACATAACGGTAGACAATTTGTACCAGTATTTATTACTGAAAACCATGTTGGATACAAATTAGGTGAATTCGCACCAACTAGAACATTTAAGGGCCATAAAGGTTCTGTTCAGAAGAAGGTGGGGTAATATGAGTAGAGCATTATTAAAATTTGTAAGAGTATCTCCTACAAAAGCTAGACTTATTGCTAGAGAAGTTCAAGGTATGAATGCAGAGCTTGCTCTTGCAGCCTTAGAATTTATGCCTAACAAAGCAGCAGGGATTATTTCTAAAGTAATCGCATCTGCAGTAGCCAATGGTGATTTTGAACCTGAAGAAGTAACAATTACTTCTTGTAGAGTAGATAAAGCAGCAGTGATGAAAAGATGGAGACCAAGAGCAAGAGGTACAGCGTCACGTATCATCAAGCCAACGGCACACATCTTAGTAGAAGTAGGTGTTGCATCTGCTGAAGCAGCGGCTCCAACTAAAAAAGCAGCAGCAAAGAAAACCGATAAAAAAACGGATAAAAAACCAGCAGCAAAAAAAGAAACTGTTAAAAAAGAAACAGCCAAAAAAGCTGAGACTAAAACAGAAGCACCTAAAGCAGCAGCTAAAAAAGCTACTACTAAAGGTGATGATTTAACAAAAATTGCTGGTATTGGAAAAGTGTATGCAGGTAAGCTAAATGATGAAGGTATCTTCACTTATGCAGAAGTTGCAAAAATGACACAAAAACAAATAGACACGATGGAAGAGAAGTACACATTCAAAGGTGACTTTAAAGATGCTATCGCTGATGCGAAAAACTTCGTAAACGGAAAGGACGCGTAATGGGTCAAAAAGTAAATCCGATAGGTCTTAGACTTGGAATTAATAGAAACTGGGAATCAAGATGGTTTCCAGCAAAAGGAAGAACAGCTGAGTTTATAGCAGAAGATTATAAAATCAGAAAATTCCTAAAAAAAGAACTTTACTATGCTGGTGTATCTAATATCATCATTGAAAGAACTGTAAAAAAATTAAGAATCAATCTTGTTACTGCTAGACCTGGTATTATTATCGGGAAAAAAGGTGCAGATATTGAAAAATTAAAAGCAACACTTATCAAAATGCTTGGTAAAGATGTAGCGATTAATATCAAAGAAGAAAAACGTCCACAAGCTTCTGGTCAATTGGCAGCTGAAAATGTTGCAACACAACTAGAGAGAAGAACAGCATTTAGACGTGCAATGAAAAAAGTAATCCAAGGCGCACTTAAATCAGGTGCAAAAGGGATTAAAGTTTCTGTATCTGGTAGACTTGGTGGTGCTGAAATGGCAAGAACTGAGTGGTACCTAGAAGGACGTGTTCCTCTTCATACGCTTAGAGCAAAAATCGATTATGGTTTTGCAGAAGCACATACTACTTATGGAATCATTGGTATTAAAGTATGGATCTTTAAAGGTGAAGTACTTGCAAAAGGTATTCAAGCAGATGCACCAGAAGAGAAAAAAGGTGGTCGTAAACCACGTCAAAAGAGAGGTGAATAACAATGTTAATGCCTAAAAGAACCAAATGGAGAAAGCAACAAAAAGGCCGTAATCGCGGTAAGTCTTTCAGAGGTAATAAGATTGAATTTGGTGATATCGCAGTAAAAGCGGTAGAAGCAGGTAGAATTGAGTCACGTCAAATTGAAGCTGCACGTATAACTATGACTAGAAAAATTAACAGAACGGGTAAAACTTGGATTAGAGTTTTCCCAGATAAGCCTCTTACTGCTAAACCACTTGAAACAAGAATGGGTAAAGGTAAAGGTGCTGTTGATAAATGGGTCATGAATGTGAAGCCAGGAAGAATTATTTTTGAAATGGCTGGTGTTGAAGAAGAGCTAGCTAGAGAAGCATTAACACTTGCAATTCATAAAATGCCATTTAAGTGTAAAATCATCGCTTTAAAGGATTCAAATGAATTATATTGATATTAAAGAGAAAAGTGAAGCTGATTTAACAGCAATGCTTAAAGAGAAAAAACTTGAGTTGTTTACATTAAATGCAAAGCAAAAAACGATGCAATTAACAAACACTACTGAGTTAAGAGTAGCGAAAAAAGATATCGCTAGAATTCAAACAGCTTTAACAGCTGTTAGATCGAAGTAAGGGGTCATTTATGCCAAAAAGACAAATAACTGGTACTGTGATTAAAAAGGCTGGAGACAAAACGGCTACTGTTTTAGTAGAAAGAAGAGTACTTCACCCAAGATATCACAAAACTGTAAAAAGATTTAAAAAATATCTTATCCATGATGAGAAGAATGACATTAATGTTGGAGATACTGTATCTGCTATTGAATGTAGACCACTTTCAAAAACAAAAAGTTTTAGACTTCTTGAGATAGTAAAAAGAGGAGAAGTGTAATGATCCAAGGTTTTACTAGATTAACTGTAGCAGATAACTCTGGTGCAAAAGAAATTATGTGTATCAAGGTTCTTGGTGGATCTAAAAGAAGATATGCATCTGTAGGTGACGTTATCGTAGCTTCTGTAAAGAAGGCACTTCCAACAGGTAAAGTGAAAAAAGGTAAGGTTATTAAAGCAGTAGTTGTAAGAACGAAAAAAGAGATCCAAAGAGAAAATGGTTCACTTATCCGTTTTGATGACAATGCTGCTGTAATCATCGACGACAAAAGAGAGCCAATAGGTACACGTATCTTTGGTCCTGTAAGTCGTGAAACAAGATATGCAGGTTTTATGAAAATTGTATCACTTGCACCGGAGGTATGGTAATGGCAAAGACATTTAAAATCAAAAAAGGTGACCAAGTAATGGTTATCGCTGGTGATGATAAAGGTACAACAGCTGAAGTACTACATGTACTTACTAAAAAAGATGCAGTGATTGTTGCGGGTTGTAAAATGGCTAAAAAAGCTGTGAAACCAACTGAAGAAAATAAAGAGGGTGGGTTTGCTAACGTAGAAATGCCAATTCACATCTCTAATGTAAAAAAAGTAGAGGCATAATCTTATGAGTAGAATGAAGCAAAAGTACAATGACATCGTTCCTGCACTTCGTGAAGAGTGTGGGATTAAAAACCCGATGCAGACACCTAAGCTTGAAAAAATAGTCATCTCTGTGGGTGCGGGTGAAGAGGGGAAAGACTCTAAACTTATCGCAAACATGCAAGATACTATTTCTCTTATTGCTGGTCAAAAAGCAGTTGTGGTAAATGCAAAAAAATCTGTAGCTGGTTTTAAAGCTAGAGAAGGTGCTCCAACAGGTATCAGAGTAACGCTTAGAGGTGCAAATATGTATAACTTCTTTGACAAACTTGTATCTATTGCTCTTCCTAGAGTAAAAGATTTTAGAGGAACACCTAGAAAAGGTTTTGATGGACGTGGTAATTATAACTTCGGTCTTGATGAACAATTGATGTTCCCTGAAGTTGAGTTTGACAGTATTATTAAAACACATGGTATGAATATTACTGTTGTTACAAGTACTGAATCTGATAAAGAGGGTTTTGCGCTTTTAGAAAAGCTCGGAATGCCTTTCGCTAAAGGAAAAACTAATGGCTAAGAAATCAATGATTGCAAAACAGAAAAGAAAACCTAAGTTTTCTTCTCAAGGATATACAAGATGTAACATTTGTGGTAGACCTCACTCAGTATATAGAGATTTTGGTCTTTGTCGTATATGTTTAAGAAAAATGGCTAACGAGGGACTTATCCCTGGTATGCGCAAAGCAAGCTGGTAAGGAGAATAATAAGATGATGACAGATATAATTGCAGATTCTCTTACTCGTATAAGAAATGCTGCGCAAAGAAGACTAGACGTTACAACACTTCTTCACTCTAAAACGATTGAAGCAACAGTATCTATTTTGGTAGATAAAGGTTACTTAGAATCATTTAAAGTAAAAGAAGACGGAAACAAGAAAACGATTAAAGTAGTTCTTAAATATGATGAGAATGAAAAAAGCGTTATCAATGAGCTTAAAAAGATTTCTAAACCAGGGCGTCGTGTACACCAAGGTAAAGATAAAATAAGAACATTTAAAAATGGTTACGGTACTTTGGTAGTTTCTACTTCCCAAGGTGTGATTGCTAATGATGAAGCGTTTAAACGTGGAATCGGTGGCGAAGTAATCTGTAGTATTTGGTAAGGAGATAGAATGTCAAGAGTAGGAAAAAGACCAGTTACAGTAGCTAGTGGTATTGATGTATCACTAGACGGTACATGTCTCGTGGCTAAGAAGGGCAATCTTGAAAAAAGACTAGAAACACATGGTAGAGTAGAAATTGCCATTGATGGTTCAGAAGTTACTTTTACTAGAGTGGGTGAAGAGAAACAAGATGCAGCATTCTGGGGAACATACAGAGCGTTATTTAGCAATATTATCATTGGATTAGATAAAGGGTATAGTAAATCTTTAGAAATCAATGGTGTTGGATATAGAGCAGCTGTTCAAGGAAACGTATTGAATCTACAACTTGGTTTTTCACATCCAATTGATTACAATATTCCAGAGGGATTAGAGATAAAAGTTGAAAAAAACATCATCACTATCACTGGAACGGATAAGCAATCAGTAGGTCAATCAGCTGCTGAAATTAGATCATTCAGACCACCAGAGCCTTACAAAG
>Ga0256844_10000511_pt1 | contig 14964 bp, 21 predicted proteins | sample MusselsmetaG_FD_189100 | JGI IMG/M metagenome (GOLD analysis project Ga0256844, IMG submission 189100) | Mussel associated microbial communities from hydrothermal vent at the East Pacific Rise, Pacific Ocean - Mussels | ecosystem: Host-associated > Mollusca > Shell > Unclassified ... | reverse complement strand
TTGTTTTGATATTCATTATCTACAAATTTCACGAGTTTTTTAAAGTATGGTTCTTGGAATTCGTTTGCCAGAATTTCTTTCCAATCGGTATTGATATTTGTAAGCATTTTAAACAATTTTTTTTACCAAACCTCTACCAAAAGAAGAATCACTACCAATAAAAAAGTCACAATTTTTTGGTATAAATCTAAAGGAGATTCCTTTATTATTTAAAATTTGTATGGCATTAATAATGTCTTTATTAGAGATGCTATTATTATCAAACAGCACTAAATCTACTTTATTTACAAGGATATCATCAATACTTATTGCGTTATGATTTATAGCCAATTTAGCATTTAGCGTATTTTTTAATTTAGTAAAAGTACTTTGGTTGTTACCGATATAAATAAACTTTTGAGTTTGCGCTTCTTTAGCATCGGTTGTTTTTAGTTTAAACAGTTTTATATAATACCAAAAGCGAATTCCAAAGCTCATGATAAAATCATAAATTTTATTCAGTTTAAAATGCTTGCGATAAAATATTTTCATAGCACCATGAAAATGTTTTAAATATTTAAGATCTTTTTTGGTGCTTTCTCCTTTGTAATGAATTATTTGTGTATCTGAAAAGTAATAATTTTGATAACCTTTTTTATATATTTTATAGCTAAGATCGATATCTTCGCCATACATAAAATAATCTTCGTCAAAACCTTTTACTTCGTTATAAATACTTCGTTTTATGAGCATAAAAGCACCAACTAAAATTTCGACAACCCCATTTTCATCAGGTGTTAAATGTGTAGCGTAATATTTTCCTGTTTGCTTACTCGATATTCCTGTAAGCTTATTAAATGATACTTTTGGAGTAGGAATTCCGCGTTTACTTTCGGGAAGAAAAGAACCACGACCATCAATTAACTTAACACCCAAACTACCTAAGTTTTGTTTACTTTTTGCAAAAGTTAAAATTTTAGAAAAGGTATCTTCAGCAACAACAGTATCGGGATTTAAAATTAAAACATATTCGCCTTTGGCAAGCGCAACACCTTGATTGTTAGCTTTAGAAAAACCAGTATTATCTTTATTTGCAATAAGCTTTACGGATGAGAATTTGGTTTTAATCATCTCACAACTATCATCATGAGAGTTGTTATCTACTACAATAATTTCGGCAGTGATCGTTTTACAAGCATCAACAACACTCTGTAAACATTGCTCTAAAAAATAACGCACATTGTAATTTACAATGACAATCGATAACTCAATATTTTTTTTAGTTTTTTGCAATTTTTTTCTTTTGTTGTTGAATTTATTTTATTATCACGTCATCTTACATCTTACATCTTACCTCTTACCTCTTGTTTCTTGTCTCTCATCTCTTAATTTCTCAAACTATTCTCAAAAGGAATTCGGTTTAAAATACTTCTTCCAAGTGTAATTTCATCGGCATATTCAATTTCATCTCCAACAGATATTCCACGTGCAATGGTAGAAATATTTACATCATAAACTTCGATTTGTTTAAAAATATAAAAGTTGGTTGTATCACCTTCCATCGTTGTACTTAATGCAAAAATAATTTCTTTTACAGTACCCGATTTTACTTTTTTCACCAAGCTTTCAATGGTTAAATTATGTGGTCCAACACCTTCCATTGGAGATATTTTTCCACCTAGAACGTGATATAAACCTTTAAATTGTGCCGTATTTTCAATTGCCATCACATCTCTAATATCTTCTACAACACAAATAATCTCAGCATTTCTTTTGGGATTTGCACAAATTTCACAAATTTCTACATCAGATATATTATGGCAACTTGTGCAGTGTTTTATATCTTCACGTAAGGATTGCAATGCATTTGCTAAATATAATGTTCTTTCTTTGGGTTGTTTTAGCAAGTGTAAAGCCAATCGTAAAGCAGATCGTTTTCCAATGCCTGGCAAACCAGAAATTTCATTTACAGCATTCTCTAAAAGTTTGGAAGAAAAATTCATTGTGCAAATATAATTTTTTAAAAATGGAAAGATTTAAAAATTAAAAATTATTATTCCGTTTTATTTTGTTTCTTTGTGAAAGCTGAAATCTAATTATTAAACTATGTATGTCAGAAAAATCAAAAATAAAAAGAGTTCCCAAAAGAGCAGTTTACGATAGATCTGAAATTTATAAGGTTTTGGATAATAATTTAACCTGCCATATGGCATTTATTCATAACGGCGTTCCTGTATCTATACCTACAACTTACGGTAGAATAGGAGATGTGTTGTATGTTCATGGAGCATTGGCAAGTAGAATGTTAAAGGAAATGGAAAAAGGAATCGATGTGAGTATTTCTATCGCGAAAGTTACAGGATATATTTTTGCAAGATCTGCTTTTCATCATTCGGTAAACTACGAATCGGTAGTGATTTTTGGAAAAGGAAAATTAGTAGAAGGCGATGAGAAAATGAAAGCTTTAAAAGCGATAACCGATAATATGTTGCAAGGACGTTGGGAAGAAGTAAGAATTCCATCAGAGAAAGAACTAAATGCAACCAAAGTAATTGCAGTACCAATGGATGAGGTAACAGGAAAAATTCGTGATGAAGGTGTAAATGATAAAAAATCAGATATGGAAACGAAAGTTTGGGCAGGATTAGTTCCTATAAAAGAAGTGTATGAAAAACCAATACTAGCAAGTGGTTTGGATGAAAGTATTCCTTTATCAAAAAGTGTTGAGGAACTGTATAAAAAATAATTCAATAAAAAAACATATCAATGAATCCAACTACTATATTAATTATCATTGTATCTTATTTTGGGGTACTTTTATTAGTTTCTTATTTTACAGGAAAAGAAGATAATAACGAGACTTTTTTTAAGGCAAAAAAACAATCACCTTGGTATGTTGTTTCCTTTGGGATGATTGGTGCAACCTTATCTGGTGTTACGTTTATATCGGTTCCTGGTTTAATTAGCGGACAGCAATTTGCTTATATGCAAGGTGTTTTTGGTTTTTTTGTAGGAACATTTTTTATAATCTTGGTGCTATTGCCTTTGTATTATCGATTAAATGTAACTTCAATTTATCAATACCTAGAGCAACGTTTTGGAACGAAAAGTTATAAAACAGGTGCTTTTTTCTTTTTAATTTCCAGAATAACAGGCGCTTCATTTCGCCTATTTTTAGTAGCATTAGCAATGCAATATATTGTTTTTGCAGAGCTTGGTGTCCCTTTTTGGTTAACGGTTGTGCTGTCTATTTTACTAATTTGGATATATACTTTTAGAGGCGGAATTAAAACTATTGTTTGGACAGATACACTACAAACATTAGCCATGTTGGTTGCTGTTGGAGTTGCTATTTATTTAATATTGGACAAACTAGATATTTCTTATTTTGAATTTTTAAAATCGGATGAGTTTGCAAGTAAAAGTAAAATTTTCTTTTTTGAAGATAGTTATTCATTTAAATATTTTTGGAAATATTTTATTGGAGGTTTGTTTATGGCAATTGCAATGACAGGTTTGGATCAAGATATGATGCAGAAAAATTTAACATGTAAAACGCAAAAAGATGCTCAAAAAAATATGGCAACGATGATTACTTTATTGGTAGTTGTTAATTTTATATTTTTATCACTAGGCGCATTACTTTTTGTTTATGCTGATAAATTTGGAGTGTCTATTCCTATTGTAAATGATAAACCACGAACAGATTTATTATTTCCCGAAATTGCAATGAATCAAGGTTTGGGATCTGTATTAGCCATTGTTTTTATTATTGGTTTAATTGCCGCAGCGTATTCTAGCGCAGATTCTGCATTAACATCTTTAACAACATCGGTTTCGGTAGATTTCTTGGATATCGAAAATAAACCTAAAGAAGAACAAAAGCCATTGCGTAAAAAAGTACACATCATTATTTCGTTGGTGCTTATTGTTGTGGTAATTATATTTAATAACCTAAAAGGAAATGTAGTTGGTAACTTGTTTAAATTTGCTACGTTTACTTATGGACCTTTGTTGGGTTTGTTTGCATTTGGTTTATTCACCAAAAAAATGCTGAAAGAAAAATATGTTTGGATTGTAGCTATTTTATCCATTTTACTTACTTATTTAATAACTATTTCACCAACATACTACGCGTATGCTAATGAATTTGTTTTGGAAGGTTGTAAAGGTTCTGCTTGGGAATGTGCAGGGAAATTTGCATCAAAAAATTATTATCAATTCCATTGGGAGATATTACCAATTAATGGCTTAATGACCTTTATTGGTTTGTGGTTGATACGTAAGAAATCATAGATAATGTCTATATTTGCTAAATATGGATATTTTTATTATATTTGAATCATAAAAAATAAATTATGAATATTAGTTTTACAGATAAACAGCAAGATTATATTTCGGGACAAGTAAAATCGGGTGATTTTCAAAATGCAAGCGAGGTTGTTAGAGATGCTTTGCGCCTGCATGAAGTATATCGTCATAAAATCATTGAAGATTTAAGACGAGAAATTGAATTAGGTTGGGACGATGATTCTGATAGTACCGTTGAAGATATTATTCAGGAAAAAATTTCCGAATATGGAAAAGGCTAAGAAAAATTATACACTGTCTCCAAAAGCTAAAAATGATATTAGTATTATTTTTGATTATACAGTAAAAGAATTTAACTTTGATAAAGCAGTAATTTATACTCGGGATTTTAAAGAAGTATTTAATAGCTTACTTTTTATTCCAACATTAGGTTTAGATAGAAGTGAAATAAAAAAAGGATTGTATAGTATTTCAAAAAATAAGCATGTTATATTTTATAGAGTTTTTAAAGACAGCATAAGAATAGTGCGTGTACTTCACGGAAGTAGAGATTTACCAAAACACTTTTAGAATGACAAAAATTGATAAAAATTTGGCTGATAGCCGAAAAGTCTATAAGAAAGCAGCATTATTGGAAGCCACAATTTCTGATAATCCTATGCAATTGTTTCAAACGTGGTTTTTAGAAGCCGAAGCCAATGAATCTGGTGAAGCCAATGCAATGAACTTAGCGACTATTGGTTTGGATGGATTTCCAAAAAACCGAATCGTGTTACTAAAGCGTTTTACTTGGGAAGGATTTGTATTTTATACCAATTACAATTCCGAAAAGGGAAAAGCCATTACAACAAATCCAAAGGTGAGTTTGTCTTTTTTTTGGCAAGGATTAGAGCGGCAAGTAATCATTAAAGGAATTGCCGAGAAGTTACCTGAAAACTTATCGGATGGATATTTTGAATCTCGTCCTGATGGTAGTAGAATTGGTGCTTGGGCTTCAGATCAAAGTGATGTTGTGTCTTCTAGAGAAGTATTGGATGAGAAATTAAAATCATTTCAAGAAAAATTTGAACATTCCGATATTCCACGACCAAAACATTGGGGCGGATATTTAATAAAACCCAAAGTGATTGAATTCTGGCAAGGAAGACCCAATAGAATGCACGATAGAATTCGGTTTACTTTAGATGAAAAATATTGTTGGAAAATTGAACGATTGCAACCATAAAAAATGAGAAATTTCTTTATTCTGTTTTAAAAAATTCTTACTTTTACAGACAATGAAAACACTATACATCGTACGGCACGCTAAATCATCTTGGACATATCGAGGAATAAAAGATATGGATAGACCTTTAAAAAAAAGAGGTATAAATGATGCGTATTTAATGTCGAAAGCATTAAAAAGTAACATAGAAAAACCCGATGTTTTTATAGCAAGTAGTGCTAATAGAGCGTTGCATACGGGCGTTATTTTTTGCAATACATTCAAATACCCACTTGCTAACCTTAAGATTAACAGTTCGTTATATAGTTTTAGCGATGGTTATTTAATAAAAACGATAAAAGCATTGGATGATAGTTATGATTCTGCAATTATATTTAGTCACGATCACGGAATTAATGATTTTGTAAATAATTTTGGAAATAAAGAAATTCTTCATGTACCTACTTGTGGTGTTATTGGAATTAAATTTGATACCAAATATTGGAAAAATATTAAACCAGTAAAATCTGCTGGAAAAACATTTTTATTCGATTTTCCAAAAAATCATAAACCTAAAAAAAACAGTTAGATTTTGAAACTAAAAAAATATGCCGCAATAGATATTGGTTCCAATGCAATCCGATTACTGATAGCAAATGTAATTATTACAAAGCATAATGAACCACAGTATAAGAAAGTATCATTGGTTCGTGTACCAATTCGTTTGGGGAAAGATGTTTTTAGCGATGGTAAAATTTCAAAAGGCAATCAGCGTAGAATGATTGATGCTATGAAAGCATTTAGACTATTGATGGATGTTCACCAATCGGAACGTTATAAAGCCTTTGCTACATCAGCAATGCGAGAATCTTCTAATGGGAAAAAAGTAGTTGATTTAATAAAAAAAGAAACAGGTATTAAAATTGAAATTATTAATGGTGAAATGGAAGCTAAAATAATTTCATCTACAGATTTATCCGATTTAATCGATGGAAATAAATCCTATTTATATGTAGATGTTGGTGGTGGAAGTACCGAATTTACCTTTTTCTCCAAAGGGAAAGTTGTCGCCTCTAAGTCTTATAAAATGGGAACGGTACGATTGCTCGATAAAAAATCGAACAAAGATACTTGGAAAAAAATGGAGAAATGGATAAAAGAGCAAACCTCAAAAGTTGGGCATATTGAGATGATTGGTTCTGGTGGAAATATAAATCATATTTTTAAACATTCGGGAAACAAAATGGGCAAACCATTATCGTATATTTACCTGAATGCACACTATAAGTTTTTAAAAGAAATGACTTACGAAGAACGTATCTCTGAACTGAATTTAAATCCCGATAGATCTGATGTGATTATACCCGCAACAAAAATATATTTATCTGCAATGAAATGGAGTGGTGCACGAAAAGTACACGTTCCAAAAATTGGATTGGCGGATGGTATCATTAAAAGCCTACATTTAGGTGTTTTTGATGATTAATTGTAAATACGTATAATTAGAAAGGTCGCTAAGAAATAATTCTTAGCGACCTTTGCGTTTGTGTTAAATTTTTATACTTATCTTTATTTTTACTGACATATTATTCCGTTAGTAAAACAAACAAACCATCATCTGTTTTATCAACTTTAGCCAATTTTAATTTGGTTAAACCTTTAATTGTTTTGTCCCATTTTTTATTACTCAATCCGCTTTGAGATTTTAAATCGTTCAACAAAATAGGTGTGTTATTTTTTAAAATTTCAAAGACTGCTTTTTCTTCTTCAGTCATCGCAACTTGCTTTTTCTCTGGTCGCATTTGTGGAAAGAATAGCACTTCTTGTATAGAATCATTATTGGTCATAAACATTACTAAACGGTCGATACCAATACCAATACCCGATGTTGGAGGCATTCCGTATTCTAAAGCTCTTATAAAATCCTGATCGATAAACATCGCTTCATCATCACCTTTTTCGGATAATTTTAGTTGCTCTTCAAAACGTTCTCTTTGATCTATTGGATCATTTAACTCAGTATATGCGTTTGCCAATTCTTTACCAGCAACCATCAATTCGAAGCGCTCGGTTAAGCGAGCATCATCGCGATGTTCTTTACATAACGGACTCATTTCCTTTGGGTAATCCGTAATAAAAGTTGGTTGAATGTAATGATGTTCACATTTCTCACCAAAAATTTCATCAATTAGTTTCCCAATTCCCATAGTTTCATCGGCTTCTAAGCCCAATTTTTTAGAAATGGTAATTAATTCTGCTTGGTTTTTTCCGTTAAGGTCAAATCCTGTATGTTTTTTTATCGCTTCCAAAATAGGAACACGAGCATAAGGTGCTTTAAAATTAATGTTGTGTTCACCAAAAGTTACGGTTGTATTATTGTTGGATTCGATGGCTACTTTTTCGAGTAATTGCTCGGTCATATCCATCATCCAATGGTAATCTTTATAAGCAACATACAATTCCATTACTGTAAATTCTGGATTATGTGTTTTGTCCATTCCTTCATTACGGAAATCTTTTGAGAATTCATAAACGGCATCAAAACCACCAACAATAAGGCGTTTTAAATACAATTCATTGGCAATTCTTAAATACAACGGAATTCCCAACGCATTGTGATGTGTAATAAACGGACTAGCAGCAGCGCCACCAGGAATAGGTTGTAAAATAGGTGTTTCTACCTCTAAATAATCGCGTTCATTAAAAAACTGACGAATGGCATTGGTAATTTTGGTACGTTTTATAAAGGTGTCTTTTACGTGATCGTTTACAATTAAATCTACATAACGTTGGCGATAACGCAACTCGGGATCGGTTAAGGCATCGTGTATATTACCATCGGCATCTTTTTTAACAACAGGCAATGGTTTTAACGATTTTGAAAGTAAGGTGAGTTCGTTTACACGAATTGAAACTTCACCAACTTTGGTTTTAAAAACGGCTCCTTTTGCACCAATAATGTCACCCATATCCATTAATTTTTTGAATACGGTATTGTACATTACTTTATCATCGGTTGGGCAAACTTCATCGCGATTTATATAGATTTGCATTCTACCAGAACCATCTTTAAGCTCGGCAAAAGAAGCACTTCCCATAATTCTACGACTCATCATTCTACCAGCAAGAACAACTTCTTTACCTTCGTACTTAGCAAAATTAGTTACAATCTGTTTGACCGTAGCAGTGGTTTTAAACTGTGCTGCTGGATACGGATTGATACCTAAATCTCTTAATTTCTGAAGAGATTCTCTTCGTACGATTTCTTGTTCGGATAATTGCATTTAAAAAATAATTAAAGTTTGTTATAAGCATACAAATATATAATTTTTAAAGATATAAAATTGAGGAAAAATAATTGAATTATTTTAACGTTAAAATTGGAAGAAAATGGAGGTTTTGTAGAAATAGAATTACAAAAACATTTTAATTGGAGAGGCGTGAAAACAAGTAAGGAAAGTTATCAATGTTTCGTTACATAATTCCATAAATAAATTAAGGGCATTTTTTTATTACTTCCCATTCAAATAATTCTTCGTCAGGAATATTCTTTTTCAATTTTATCCGTCCATCACAATGCTGGTATAAATCATCATCTGTTAATTCAGATACTTTTTCAATATTACAAAATGGTATTCCAAATTTTGTATATAATTTTGTTTGGTCATTTATTTCATTATATATTGTTCTCCCATATTCCAATTTTTCAAGAATGCTAATGTCGTTTGAGATTTTATATTCTCTTGTTATTGATTTGCATTTCAGTCCATAAATTTCAACAGATATTTTATTTTCAAATATTTTTTTCGAACATATATTAAAAGAAGTGTATCCTTCAAAATCTGTTGATTTAATTCCAATTACTTTATTGTTTGATGATATGCAAATCATTGATTGAATTGGAATACTATCATTTTTATTAATTGTTTCAATTTCAATTTTCAGCATTCTTCCTTTATTAACTTGTGCGTTGATATTCAGTACTATTAATAGTATTAAAGGAAATATATATTTCATTGCTTTCTCTTGAATTCTCAGTTATATGATGATTGTGTACAATATTTAAATAGACAATCGTTTTAATAGTGTTTATTTAAATGTTCTGTAAACTTACTCAAAATATACGGAAAAGTTTGTTGTAAACATACAAATATATAATTTTAAGATATAAAATCGATGAAAAATAATTGAATTATTTTAACGTTAAAATTGGAAAAAAATGGAGGTTTTTTCGGTTTGTATAAAGTTAGTGATTTTTTATGCACAAACTAAATTATTAATTTTATACGGTGTTAATAAACGTTTTATTCTATTGAGTCCTTTATAAATTTAATTAAGATTTCTTCTTCTTTATCATCAAGATTAGTATCTTCTAATTTGGGAATTATTTTTTCATCCTCAGCTCGTAAGTCTGGACAATTAGCAATTTTTGACCTGATTTTAAATTCAGATAGAGTTTTACTCTTCCATAATTCAAGATTTGTAGAATCTATATCTTCGATTACAAAATCCGCTTTTTTTAGTTCAATTTTATCACGGACATAATTACTTCTCAGTATAATTTTATGTTTTGAATAAGATAAAATTCTTAAAGTATCATTATACGGCAGATGTGTGTTTCCATTCTTAAAATTCAACAAAATCATTATACTGTCATTAATTTCATTTTTAATAATCAAAATTTCTTCAGATCCTTCATGCATCCTTAGTATATAATTCTCTTTAATTTTATATTCTGAATAAACACCATCTTTAAAGCAATAAGTCCAAGTTCCAACGGCTAAATGATCTTTAGTAGTTTTTTGACAACCAAAAAACAGAAAAAATATGAATATGATTTTTAAGATTTTCATTTTAATGTTTGCTAATGTTTTATACGGTGTGGTTGTTGCTCAACTCTTATAGCTATGTGTTTTATAATAATCTTCATTTATTAATAGATTAAAATTTACTGATAATCAAATAGTTGTGATTGTTTGAGGGAATAGAATTTTAGACTTTTACAATATTATTGAGTTGTGTAACGATCACCTTTGTTGGCGACAGTTACTTTTTCACAGCTCCTTTTTTTCTACGTCTTGTTATTCTTTTCCTTTTGTTTTTACGGATAAAATCACTTATAGCTTTTTTTTCCTTTTCGGTCAAAGGCTCTTGATTTCCTATAAAATCTACCTCTAATTCTATGTGTTTTTTCGTTTTCATTATATTAAATTTGAATAATACTTATTTACTAATTCTAATGCTGCTCTCGTATCTACAATCATTAATCTACCACCAAAATGAATTGCACCTAAACTTTCAATATAATGGTCAATTAATTGAGTTTTAGAAACAAAAGCAACATTTCCTTCGTGTCCACGCTGAAACGATAATTTACAGGCATACGCAACAAGATTTCCAGGAACACCAGAATACATTTTCCCTTTTCCTTTGTTTAAAAGGTGCACTTTCAACAAGATGCATATATACGTGGTCAAATTTTACTTCTAAACTCACTAAGCCTTGAATAATTCTTGGATTATTTAACTATGGTCAGTTTATAAATATCTCTTTCAGGTTGCTTTAATTCTTGTTTCCAATTGAAAAGCCATTCATTCTTTTTTGTTATGACTTTTAAATCATTCTTAGTAACTCTTGAAATTTCAGTTTGAAAACTATCGCCAGTTACAACATTCTTTATTGAATTTGTTAATTCATCAATTATGAAATCTAAGCCTATGTTCTCCTTTTTACTCACAAGTCAAATATACAAATTAAATATCAGATTTTATTCCGTTTTCATTCAGGATTTTAATCATATCGTTCATTTTTATCAATATTTTTCAAACTTTGGCTTAGTAAAATAGATTTCAATATTATTTGCTATTCCATTTTCGTTAATAGACAAAATTTTATTTTTGTATTTTTTATTAAGTATTTTAACTTTATTCGTATTCATTTTACTTTGAATATCAATTATAATAGAACTAAAACCAGATTTCAATTTTCTGTGTTTGACACTTATTGGTGACCATAATAAAACACAAGGAAAACCTTTAAAGTATCCTTCAATATAGCCATCTTTTTTTTCAAACCCAAGTTTTTCAAATTCAGTATATGTTTTTTGAGATAAAAAACTAATTCTTTTTTTAGGAAGGTGAAATTCGATATACCAAAATAAAAGTGTCGATATTAATAATCCACTCGGAATGAAAATTATCAATGCGTTAATTATATTTTCATTTAACGTTCTACTTCCTGGATTAATTAATGAGCCTATAATCTCAAGTATTGAAATAAATAAACCAAATAATGAACCATAAATTGAATATTTAATAAAAAGTCTATTTTTCATAATTGAATTATGTTTTCTTTTCTATTTTCTTTATTGCTTTTTCAAAGTCTCCTTCTGAAATGTTTTTTTGTTGATTCTCTTTAAATTTCTGGTATTCTCGTTCAGCGTTTTCTTTTCCAATTTCGTGAGAGATACTTCCTGCGTTATTAAGAATTTCTCGGTCATTTAATGTCAAGAATCCATTTAATTTTTCAATCCAAGTAAACATATACATTGGTACTCTACGTTGAGCTTGTCCTTGTGCAAAAATCAAATATTGTTCAACCAAGTTGTTTAAAGCAGACAACTCTTCCTCTTTTAGGTAATTCTTAGCTATTGAAACATCTGTTTTTCGAATATTACTACCTCTCCAAGTGGTTAGCCCCATATTCTCTTTAGAACTATCTGCTCTTTGAGTAATTATTTCAGCTGCTGTTTGTCCAGTAATAGCCCAATGTAATTTATTCTGTACAGTTTTAAAAAAACTAATACTAATTTCTAAAGTTGGGTCATAATCTACGCTTGTTGAATAGATGTCTGTTATCTTTCGGTAAAAACGCTTTTCGGAAGTTCGAATATCTTGTATTCGTTTTTCCAATTCTTCAAAATAATCGAAAGGTAAATCAGGGTTTTTTAATCGTTCATCATCTAATATAAATCCTTTTACTATGTATTCTCTTAGTTGACCAGTTGCCCATTGTCTAAACTTAGTAGCTACATTTGATTTTATGCGATAACCAACAGAAATAATGGCATCAAGGTTATAAAAAACTTGCTTTCTTTTCACCTCTCTGATTCCTTCTTTTTGAACTATTAAGAAATCCTTAATAGTTCGATTTTCTTCTAATTCACCTTCTTCAAAAATATTTTTAAGGTGAATATTAATATTAGGAACGGAAGTTTGAAACAACTCTGCCATCAATTTTTGCGTTAGCCAAACGGTTTCGTCTTGAAAACGAACGTCTAATTTTGTTTCTCCACTTTCGGTTTGATATATGATTATTTGTGAGTTGTTTTCTTGCATAGAGTTTAGTTATTTATATATGGCTTTTAACACATAATTATCCTGTATTGGATAATATATTTTTCTATTCCATTATCACTTATCCAAAATTGATTTTCAGTAAGGTATATACAAATGCAAACATTAGAAAATTCACAAAATGATGTTTTTGTGAAATTATTATAGGTTTATCATCTTTATAAAATTTAAAATCTACAAAACCACCCATGTCAATTTTACATTTTACTTCTTTTTCATTTTCAATAAAGGTAAAAAAGTGTTCGGCACCAAAAATGGCATATTTACTTGATACAATATTGCCATTTACCTTTACAGTTTCTTTGCCAAGTAATGAAGAATAAATTTCAATTTTATTATCTCCTAAATCTATTGTGTAGTATTTCATTTGTTTTTAAATTTATTTATAGAAAAAAAGTATTGATAAAAGACTTATTATTAATATAAAAATATAGAATAATATATAAGTGAATATAGTTAGTAAAATTGTTGATAATGTTTTTTTATTGAAGAACTGAATAAATGTCCAAAATACATATAAAAATGGTAAAATTATTATAAAAAAACCTAAAGGATGGTCGAGTTCAATTTTAAATAGCATAAATAATAAATAAAAGACTATATAAATTACTGTTTGTTGTCCTTTAATATAAAAATTCAGTATTAAATGCTCAAAATAATTATATTTTTCTTTTATAAAAAACAAATATGATGCAAGAGAAAATAAAGGTAAAAGAAGTAAGGTTAAATATGTAAAATTATTTGATAGCCAGTTTAAAACATTTTGAAATTCCAACAATTCTTTTGTTTCTGAATTTGCAGCGATGCCATCAGAAAGTCCAGAGAAAAGGGCGCCTAAATATGTCTTTTCACCAAAAAGATATGCTATTACAATATAAATTGTAGAAGTAAGTAATACAAACGCTAAAGGTTTAAAATGCTGTTTTTGTTTTCCATTTAAAAAATCCTTAATACTTTTTCCAGGTCTTAGAGTTAATTCTTTTATTGTAAAAAATATTCCATGATTTACTTGAAAAAAACTAGTTGATATTTCATTTATTAAGTAATTAAAATTAACTCTTTTTGTATTTGATTTTTGGCCACAATTATTGCAAAATTTCCCTTCAAAATTATTTTCACAGTTTTTACAAATCATTTATTATGGTTATTTTTTTTGAGCTCAATTTTATTGATTACAATATTTAAACAAACAATCGTTTTAAGATGTTTATTTAAATGTTCTGTAAACTTACTCAAAATTCATGACAAAGTAAAATGTTTAAAAGTACCTTTAATTAAAAAAAAACGTAAGTTTCACTTGTTTTTTTAGCACAGTTTGATAGTAAGCTTTTTATTTAACGTAATTTTCTAAGTATTCTTTAAGCCATTTCAAATCATCTACAACATATCTTTCTAATTCATCATCAAATCCCAATATTTGATGTTTATTATTATTTTTATCAATTAAATACAAAGAACCTTCATAAGTTTCATTATTGATCTCTTTTACCGAGTAGTCAAATCGTTTAATATTTTTTTTGTAAAAAATAACCTGTCCATTTTCATCGTTAATCTTAATAGTCTTATTTCCTATTATTTTTGTACTAGAATTTAAATTTCGTTTAACTAATAATCTTTTTACATTGAAAAGAATAAAACCAAATAAGATGAAAGGTAATAGAAGTATTTTAATATGAATAACGCCATAACTGAAAATAAACCCGATAGTTATAATTGCAATAATTAAAGGGGTAATTATCATAAGAAAAAGAATTGTATAATCAATTTTTGATTTTCCAATAATTATTGAACTACCGTAATTTTTGTATGAAATTTTATGCCTTTTTAATTTTGATTCTAGCGAGAGTAGTTTATTTTTCATATTAAATTCAATAATATTTTTAGTACACTTTAGAATTTAAGATTTTGTGTTTATTTGTTGTCAATATTTAAACAAACAATCGTTTTAAGATGTTTATTTAAATGTTCTGTAAACTTACTTAAAATATTTGGAAAAGTAATATGTTTAAAATCGTATTAGTACTAATTTTAATTAAATTTTTTATTGATTTCACATGTTGTTAGCCAATGGTTTTCTCAAAGTATCCAGTTTTTTTATTAAAGTAATATTTTTCA
>Ga0256844_10000510_pt1 | contig 14965 bp, 13 predicted proteins | sample MusselsmetaG_FD_189100 | JGI IMG/M metagenome (GOLD analysis project Ga0256844, IMG submission 189100) | Mussel associated microbial communities from hydrothermal vent at the East Pacific Rise, Pacific Ocean - Mussels | ecosystem: Host-associated > Mollusca > Shell > Unclassified ... | reverse complement strand
AAGACTGAATACTGAATACTGAATACTGAATACTGAAATTAAAAACCCTCCTGTCTCCTGTCTCCTGTCTCCTGTCTCCTGTCTCCTGTCTCCTGTCTCCTGTCTCCTGTCTCCTGTCTCCTGTCTCCTGTCTCCTGTCTCAAAAAATAAATTATTTACAGCAACTGTAAGTTCTTTTTTAGTATTTAGGCAATACACAATTCTTACTTAATTTTAAAAGTAGCGGATCCAAACCTAAGTCTAAGGTTTGTTGCATCACTTCTGAATTCTCTTTATGACATTGCAAACAAGCTCCTACCAATAGAATTCTTTTTTGTTCTTTTAAAGTAAAGGGTCTAAAATCTGTACGCGTAGAAAATACCTTTGCTTTTTGTGGTTTTAAAAACGGAATCCATGCGTCTTCTGGTAGTTTATCATTCGGGTTCAATTCATATGCTGCGGTAAATTTCCATTGCCCAAAACCCTCTGAAGTATCGTACACCAACGTACCCTCTCCATAACCAATTGCTGTGGGGTTTGTATGGCACGATTTACAGTCTCGTGTCTTCTTAGTTATTGTATGTGGTGCATTTGGTGCGTATAACCTATGGAACAACTTTTTACCTTTTTTATCTTCACTAAAATTTTGGGAATCTATCGTCATAATCATTCCTGGAACTGCGGGCTCTATCAATCGTTTCTTTCCCTCAAATCGCACACCCATTGCTGGCTTACCTACCGAAAAATCAGCAATATGTTCTATCCACTGTCCGATAACTTCCTTTTTATCTAACAAATCATACCCCGCTTTATCATTCTTATCAAAACTGATATGACAACCGATACATCTAGGTGCCCACTGCGTATGACAGGTTGAACAACTCACATTTTTATGAGCCATATCTTTTGCACAAACTTCACCTTGTTTCTTTATCGGATGAATTTTTTTGTCTTTTTTACTTATCAAATATGCTGCTCCATTTTTATCAACATAAGTATTCACCAGAGGATGCTTGTCTTTTTTTACAGCCAACATTTCTTTGTCTTTATGGCTGTATTTTCGATGTAAAAATACCAAGGAAGATTCGGTATCTAAATCTTTATACGCAACCGTATTGGGCTTGCCTTTAAAATGACAATCGGCACATTGCAATGTCACTGCCTTTTCTTCATGCAGATACTCTTTTCCATCGCCCATTACCTCATGCGAACTATGACAATCAATACATAACATACCCTTTGCATGATGCACATCTTCACCTTGATAGCTGTAAATACGACCATCATCAAAGGTCTTGTACCCCTTATTAGTAATCAAATCCTCTTTTTCAAGCAAGGTTTCGTGCCAGCCCATATAATTGGTAGAAATTCTACTCGACCTACTGTGGCACCCAAAACAATGCTCATCTTTTACAAAAATATCAGTTGATGGATGTATTTTAGGTAACTCTTCTCCTCCAAAATCGATATAATCATCCAAGCTTTTTGTTGCTGCTTCTGAATAATTTAAATGACAGGCATTACAACCTCCTCCTCTACTTAATTGTGTTATGGCTCCAAACTTTTTTTTCTCTGCACCTAAATGACAATTCGCACATAAATCTCGCAAATGTTTATCGGCAGCAGTATATTTAATATCCTTGATATGGTAATGATAATCGGGTGAGTCTGCTTCTCCAAAAACAAACTTATCTACTGCCACCAAACCACTATTGGTAGTCATTAATGAATGCTTAATTTTATGCAATTCGCTAGCATGACACGTACCACAGGTCTTATCTGCATTTGATAAATTTCCTGGAATACGCACCATCTCTTTATGAGACTCTTCTTTAGCTGTAGCTAATGGGTCTCCTAAATGACAACTCGTACAACCAATGATATTAGGATTGTGATAGTCAGAAAACCCTGTAGTTTGTATATGACAATTAAAACACGTTTCTTTTTTAGTATTTATAGTGGTATATCCTTGATTTTTAGTGAATGTTTCTAAATTAAAATCAGTAAATTTTAAAAACAAAAAGCCTAAAACTAGCAGACCTAGTATAAAAAATAATACTTGTTTTTTGTTAAAAGAAACCTTCATAGAATGAATAAATCAATACACAAAATTACTGTTTATTATTTAGACTTTTCTTATAAATTTTAGCCATATAATAAATAGTTCCTTTATGACTTATATCATGAAAATAGAAGTAACATAACTTTATTTTTGTAGTGTAAAATAATCGAAACTTAAAACATATAAATTATGGCAACTTCAAGACGAAAATTTATCAAAATTTCTGCTTTAAGCATGGGTGGTGTAGCCATATCAACATCGGCTATTAACATGCTTGGTGCCAATTCATATTTGGGAGCATCTGCAATAAAAGATGTATCAAAAACATTTAAAAGAACACCTACCTATTGTGAAGTTTGCTTTTGGAAATGTGCTGCTTGGGCATACACAGACCAAAACAATAACATCCAAAAAGTAATTGGAAATGATATTGACCCACATTGTAATGGTCGTCTTTGCCCGAGAGGTACTGGCGGCGTAGGTATGTATTCTGATAATGACCGACTAAAAACACCTTTAATCAGAACAAAAGTTGATGGAAAAGATACTTATAGAGAAGCTACTTGGGAAGAAGCCTTAGATTTAATTGCATCAAAAATGAAAGGCATCAAAGAGAAGTATGGTGCTGAAAGTATGGCATTGCTTAAACATGGTTCTCCTGGCAGCCACCTTGAACACCTCTTTAAAGCTTATGGCTCTGATACTATTGCTGAGCCTGCTTATGCACAGTGTAGAGGCCCTAGAGAAACTGGCTTTGGATTGACCTTTGGCTCTTGGATTGGATCACCAGAACCAACAGACATTAGAGATACCAAATGCTTGGTATTAATCGGTTCGCATATTGGCGAAAACATGCACAATACACAAGTGCAAGAAATGTCTGATGCTATTGATAATGATGCCACTATTATAACGGTAGACCCTAGGTTTTCTACAGCAGCTAGCAAATCAAAACACTGGCTAGCTATTAAACCTTCAACCGATATTGCTTTATTACTTTCGTGGATGCATGTAATAATCTACGAAGATTTGTACGATAAAGACTATGTTGAACAATATGGTTATGGTTTTGATGAATTAAAGGAACATGTTGGTGGCTTTACTCCTGAATGGGCCTATGGTATAACCACCATTAAACCAGAAGAAATTCGCAAAACAGCTAGAGCAATGGCGGCAGCGGCTCCTTCTGTAATTATACATCCAGGAAGACATGTAGTATGGTATGGCGATGACTCGCAAAGAGAAAGAGCTATTGCTATTCTTAACGGACTGCTAGGCTCATGGGGAAGACGAGGTGGGTTCTATTTTAAAGAAAAAGTAAGTATTCCTACTTATCCACATCCTCCATTCCCGCATCCTAAATGGGGATGGGAAGAGCTAGGTGAGAAATATCCATTTGCAGAAATGGGTATCACCAATGAAATTGTACAGGCATCAATTCCTAAAAAAGACCAAAAACACCAAGTAAAAGCATGGTTTATTGCAGGTACTAATCTATTAAATACCATACCACAACGTAAAATTATTGAAAAAGCTATAGATGCTGTAGAATTTATAGTTGTTATAGATACGATGCCTATGGAAATAACAGGTTATGCCGATGTGGTATTGCCAGAATGCACCTATTTAGAACGCTATGACGGCATACGTTCTGCCACAAATAGAGAACCGTCTATTGCTTTACGGATGCCTGCTGCTAAACCAAGATTTAAATCAAAACCAGCTTGGTGGATTGCCAAACAACTAGGTGAACGCTTAGGCTTACAAGACTATTTTAACTATAAAGATTTTAAAGATGTAATTGCTTGGCAACTCAAACAACTAGGCACTTCTTTAGAAGAAATGGAAAAAATTGGTGTTAAAAAATACAAACGAAAATCAGGCCCCTTATTTTTAGAAGAAGGGCAACCTTATGAATTTGCAACCAATAGCGGAAAAATTGAATTTTATTCAACAGAATTGGCCGAAAAAGGCTTTGACCCAATGCCAATTTATACACCGCATGACGAACCTGAGCAAGGTTTTTATAGATTAAATTATGGACGGTCACCTATGCATACTTTTAGTAGAACTGTTAACAACCCCTATCTAAATGATTTGATGGATGAAAATAAACTTTGGGTAAACCCAAAAGTAGCTCGAATTGAAGACCTTAAAAACAATCAAGAGGTTTGGCTAGAGAATCAAGACGGTATTATTTCATCATTCCCTATTAAGGTTAGAGTAACCGAACGAATTCGATGGGATTCTGTATATATGTACCATGGTTTCGGACATAACAATAAAAAATTATCAAGAGCTCATGGTAGAGGAGCAAGTGATACAGAACTAATCACTAAAATCACCATCGATCCTCTCATGGGAGGAACAGGCATGAGAGGCAATTTTGTAAAAATTATAATTGAAAACCCACATAAAAAAGAGAAAGTATCATGAGATATGCAATGGTAATTGATACGCTGAAATGTGTAGGATGTAGTGACTGTGTGGTCGCTTGCCAAACAGAAAATGATGTGCCAGTAGGATATTGTAGAGATTGGGTAACCGAATCTGTAAGCGGTACCTACCCTACTATAGAATTAGAATTAAAATCAGAACGCTGTAATCATTGTGACAATGCACCCTGTGTGCGTTGCTGCCCTACAGGTGCAAGTCATGTTGTAGAAGGTGGAATTGTTCTGGTTACTGGCGATGAATGTATTGGTTGTGGAGCTTGTATTGAATCTTGTCCTTATGATGCTCGTTTTCAACATCCAGAGGGTTATGTAGATAAATGTACATTTTGTCATCATAGATTAGAAAAAGGACAGCTACCTGCTTGTGTATCTGTTTGCCCAACCAAGTGTATGTACTTTGGTGATTTAGACGACCCCAACAGTGAAGTCTCTGTATTACTAAAAAGTAGAAAACATAAAACATTGGCTCCTGAAGCAGGAACAAAACCTAACGTATATTATTTAATAAAATAAAGATATTATGCAACAAGAAGAAATATTTATAAGTGGACGAAGCATCCCTCATATTGATCCTACATTAGAAGTTTGGCATTGGCCTATCTCTTTGTATCTATTTTTAGGAGGCTTGGGGGCTGGTCTATTATTTTTTGCCGCTATTATTACTATTTTAGGCAAAGAAAAAGACTATCCAACAACGGTTAAATATGCATCTATTATACCTCCAATCGCACTGTCATTAGGCTTATTGGCATTGGTTTATGATTTAACGCACCCTTTATATACGTGGCAGCTATACACCACTATCCGATTAGAATCACCAATGTCTTGGGGAGCGTGGGTACTATTAGCTACCACGCCTATTTCTTTTTTATGGGTGTTTAGTTATTATTCTGAATTATTCCCGAAATGGAAGTTAAAATTCGATTTCCTAAATAATTTTGAAGAATTTCTTAAAAAGAATCGAAAAAATATGGCGTATGCATTAATTCCTTTATCCATTATTTTAGGAATTTATACTGGTATTTTATTATCCGCATTTAATGCGAGACCCCTATGGAATAATGCCATATTAGGTCCCTTATTTTTAACTTCAGGGCTCTCAACTGGAGCAGCTACTATATTATTATTAAGTAAAAATGCTAAGGAAAGACATTTGTTTAGCAAAATAGATTTATTGCTTATTGTTATTGAATTGGGCCTCATTATACACATGATTATGAGTATGGCTGCCGGATCTGAAGTACAACTAGAAGCAATGCAATTATTGGTAGGTGGTGAATTTACCTTAATGTTTTTTGGCTTTGTAGTGATACTCGGCTTGATTGTACCCGCAGTATTAGAATTTGCTGAAATTATTGGCTATAAAGTACCTGTAGTAGTTCCTGCTGTCTTAATTTTAATTGGTGGATTGGTATTGCGATTTGTGATGGTTGAAGCAGGGCAAATAACACGTTATTTATATTAAAAATTTTCTCATCTAAAAGAATGATTAATAGCAAACAGTCACGAAGCGTCAGGATGACCTTTAAAAAACAATAAATAGAAACACATGAAAAAATTTGACAACACAAAACAAAACAGACATGTCTATTGGAATCCTTACTTTGGAGGGCTTCTGCTCGGACTTTTAATCATCTTTACCTTTTATATTACTGGCAGAGGATTAGGAGCTAGTGGAGCCATGAAAAGTAGTGTGGTAGCTATCGTAGGCACCGTTACCCCTCAACATGCCGAAAACAATACGTATTATAGTAAATTTATTGATGATGATAAATCACCTTTAAATACTTGGTTGGTACTAGAAGCTATGGGTGTATTGATAGGTGCTTTCCTTTCGGGAGCACTAACAGGACGTATCAAATTAATGGTACAACACTCTCCAAGAATTACAAAAAATAGAAGATTAATCTTTGCCTTAATAGGCGGTATATTATTTGGATTAGGAGCTCAAATAGCAAGGGGCTGTACAAGTGGAGCTGCATTAAGTGGAGCTGCAGTATTATCAACAGGAGGCTTTATAACCATGATGACCATTTTTGGTGGAGGTTATTTATTTGCCTATTTTTTTAGAAAAAACTGGATTTAATCACGAACTCATTTAGACTTATTAAATTTCCACTGAGTACAAAAACATGATCTTTCGGATAAACACAACAAGTCTAAAATGAATTCAAAATAAAAAAATAAAATTATGGGACCATTAATTCCAAACGAACTTATTCCTCATGAATGGAATAATATTATTGCAATTATTATCGGAATTGCATTCGGATATATTTTAGAAGCCTCAGGATTCTCATCCTCACGTAAGCTTGCAGGTGTGTTTTATGGCTATGACTTTGTTGTTTTAAAAGTATTTTTTACCGCAGCAATTGTTTCTATCATAGGCTTACTATACATGGATTATTTAGGCTATGTAGATATCGGTCAACTATATGTACATCCTACATATCTATGGGGAGCAATCATTGGCGGTATCATAATGGGTGCAGGATTTGTTGCAGGAGGTTTTTGTCCAGGCACAAGTTTATGTGGCGTTGCTATTGGTAAAATTGATGCCATGGTTTATGTCATTGGTATTATGATAGGTATCTTTATCTTTTCAGAACTATACACTCTCTTTGAGCCCATTTACAATGGGTATTTTCAAGGTAATGTAACTTTAATGGATTCTTTAGGAATATCTCCATACTGGTTTATCTTATTTTTTACAATTATAGGTATCATAGCATTTGCCATATCAGACGTGGTACGCAATAGAGTTAAGAAAGTATTTTATTAGCCTCCTCACTAAGAACTACAAAAAATAGTTCTGACGAGAAGCAAATAGGAAACCCTGAGGCTAGCCTCAGAAAAAAATTAAAAAAATGATTAATAGAAAATTAGCAAAATTTTTATCATTTCAATACATCTTATTAGCAGCAATTTTAATTCTTTCTGCTGTAGGTTTGGTACTATTACCCAAATACGAAAAACATGAAGGTATTGATGCTAAAGAATTATTAAGCAATGTTATGAGCTCAGAAAGATACATTTCAACAGATGAATTGGCTGATAACATTATCAAACAAGACCCCTCTTTTATTGTAATAGATGTTAGAGATTCTATTTCTTTTAAAAAAAATAGCTTGCCTAATGCGATAAATATTCCGTTAAAAAAATTATTAGAAGAGGCTTCCTCTGCATACCTAGATCAAGATCAGTTTAATGTTGTGTTATACTCAAATACTAATTTTTATGCAGATCAGGCCTGGATACTGTGCAACCGACTTGGATATAAAAATTTACGTGTTTTGAAAGGCGGAATCAATGAGTGGTTTCATACCATTATCGACCCAACAAAACCAACCGAAGATATGCCCACTACAGCATTTGAATTGTATGCTTTTAGAAAAGCATCTAGTATGTATTTTGGAGTTGCTTATCCTGACGCCATCAAACAATCAACAATTAAAAAAGGACCTAAAAAAGCAATCTCTTTAAAAAAGAAGAAAAAAAGAAAAGCAGAAGGAGGTTGCTAGCATAATAATTACACACAACTTGTTGGCTTTTACGGCTTTGCGAAAAATTTAAACAAATGAAAGAACTAGAAAAAACCAAAAGAATATCTATAGCTGCAATGCTTGCTATACTGGTAATTGTCATTGCATTGTTAACTTATAAAAGACCGAAACATATCTATACTGTAAATACTAAAGGTACCTTAGAAAAAATTATTAGCTCAGATTATTTTATTAGCTTAGATAAAATTAACAATCCTGATTATGCATTGATAGACCTTAGAAATCGAATAGAATTTGAAAAAGGACATCTAGAAAATGCCATTCATATCTATGCTCCAGAAATTTTAAGCAAAGAAAACTCAACTATTTTTAACGATTTGAAGGAGGATAATAAAACAATTGTTTTATATGGTGCTCATCCAAATGAAGCCATCAATGTCTATATGCTCTTATATCAATTAGGTTTTGACAACACAAAAGTATTAAGCGTAGAAAATAGCTATGTTCAAAATAAATTAATTACTAAAAATATCAATATAGAAAAATCAGATTCAGATATCAATGCCTTTATTGCTAAATCTATTAAAAAAGCAGCTGCTAAACCTAAATCAGAAACGGAAAAAAAGAAGAAACTTTAATATGGAAAATGATAATGAGATAATCAAAAAGAAGTTAAGTCCATATTTTTCAAAAATTTTTGAAGATGATTTACTTCATGAAATCATTAAAACTGGTACATACAATACTTTTACTAAAGGAGAAACGCTTATTAGTATTGGTGATGAAATGACTCACATTCCATTGCTTATTAATGGTGCTGTAAAAATTACACGAGAAGATAAAAACAAAGATGAAATTCTTTTGTACTACTTAGAAAAAGGCGACACCTGTGCTATTTCATTTATAAACTGTATCAACCAAAGTAAGAGTGCTTTTAGAGGTATTATCGAGAAAGACACAGAATGTGTCTTAATACCTGTAAACAAAGTAGAAGACTGGCTAATCAATTATAAAACATGGAGAGAGTTTATAATAGATAGCTACCATTTTAGACTTACTGAAATGGTAAAAACCATAAAAAGCTTAGCATTTATGAATTTAGATGATCGTATTCTTGATTATCTAAAGCAACAGGTGAAAATTGCAAAAAAGAAAACAATAATTATAACACATCAACAAATTGCTGAAGACCTTAACTCTTCACGTGTTGTAATTTCTAGATTATTAAAAAAATTAGAGGCTATTGAAAAAATTAAATTGGGTAGAAATAAAATACATGTACTAAACTTGTGATATTTCAAAGAATCTTCTCTTTTTTAGTACATTTGTAGTCAAAGCATATACATCTACTACTGTGAGTCATCAAGAAAAAATTATTCAAGAAAAATTAAACGACTATTATTCAAATATTTTTGAGCCCGAGCTAATTGCCGAAATTGTTAAAGTAGGATATTTTGACACCATTAAAAGTGACAAACTCATGATTGATATTGGTGAAGAAATGACACACATACCTTTGATATTAAGCGGAGTAGCTAAAATTATTCGAAAAGAAAACAACAAAGAACTAGTACTCTACTTTTTAGAAAAAGGAGATACTTGTGCGCTCTCATTTGTAAACTGTATCAATAGGAAAAAGAGTATCTTTAAAGGTATTGTTGAACAAGATATTGAAGCTATCTTTCTGCCCGTAGCTCTTATTGATGATTGGCTAGTGACCTATAAGTCATGGCGAACCTATATTATTGATAGTTATCATTTTAGACTTCTTGAAATGGTTGAATCGATAGACAGTTTGGCCTTTATGAAAATGGAAGAGCGAATTTTCAAATACCTAACAGACAAGGTGAAAATAACAAAAAATGTAGATCTAGAAATCACACATCAAGAGATTGCTGATGATTTAAACTCCTCAAGGGTTGTTATAACAAGGCTTTTAAAGCAGTTACATGATCGTGGGAAAATTCAGACCTCTAGAAGTAAAATTAGGGTTTTAGATTTTTAAACCTGAGTTCTCTACCCTAACATATCAATATATTCCTCTTCTGAAATTATTGGAATATTTAACTCCTTAGCTTTTACTTTTTTGCTTGGCCCCATAGCATCGCCAGCAATAATATATGTTGTTTTTTTAGAGATAGAACTTGACACTTTCCCTCCATTATCTTCAATAGATTTTTTAAGCTCATTTCTTGTCATTTTTGTGAACACACCCGACACTACAAATATTTTTCCTTGTAACCTATCTGTTTGGTTTTCTAAAGTTTTTGCAGATAATGCTAACTGAATTCCATGATTTTTCAAGCGATCAATCAGTTGAATATTTATCAAATCATTCGAAAATGCTACAATACTCTGAGCTATTCTATCGCCAATTTCATCAACAGCTATCAATTCTTCAAAACTAGCTCTCATCAAATTATCAATATTCTTAAAATGTTTTGCTAATTTTTTAGCTACAGTTTCACCAACAAATCGAATTCCTAAACCAAACAATACTTTTTCAAAAGGAATTTGCTTAGACAATTCAATACCTTTAATCATATTCTCTGCAGATTTTTCTGCCATTCGCTCTAGCGGAATAACCTGTGCTACTTTCAATTCATACAAATCAGCATAATTACTTATCAAATTTTCTTTACATAATAAAGAGACTGTTTCAGCCCCCAAACCATCAATATTCATTGCTTTTCTACTGATAAAATGTTGAATTCTACCTGCAACCTGCGTAGGGCAACCATATGTATTTGGGCAATAATGCTTAGCATCACCTTCTTGTCTAATTAACGCTGTATCACAATCAGGGCAATTAGTAATGTATTGTGTAGGCTCAGAATCGTCAGGTCTTTTTGTCAAATCTACGCCAATAACTTTAGGGATAATCTCTCCTCCCTTTTCTACAAAAACGGTGTCATTCACTCTAATATCTAACTTTTCTATTTGATCTGCATTGTGTAATGATGCGCGCTTTACAATTGTTCCTGCCAACTCCACTGGTTCTAAATTGGCCACTGGCGTAACAGCTCCTGTACGACCTATTTGATAAGAAATAGATACCAATACCGTACTTTTTTGTTCGGCTTTAAATTTATAAGCTATGGCCCAACGTGGTGCTTTTGACGTATAACCCAATTCATCTTGATATGCAAATGAATTTACTTTTACTACAACACCGTCCGTTTCATAAGGTAAATGATGACGTTTTGTATCCCACGAATTTATAAAATCAAAAACGGCATCAATAGAGCTCACCACTGTAAGTGTATCGGGAACTTTAAATCCAGATTTTGTAGCATTCGCTAACGCTTCTGCATGGCTTGCAAACGGAATTCTGTCTGCCACAACATGGTACAACAAACAATCTAAAGGCCTTTTAGCAACCTCTGCACTATCTTGCAATTTCAAACTTCCGCTAGCTGTATTTCTAGGATTCTTATAGGGATCTTCTCCAGATTCTATCTTAGCTTCGTTCATTTTATGAAATCCATCAAGTGGCAAAATAATCTCACCCCTAATTTCAAAACTGCTTAAAACATGATTTTTTAATTGCAAAGGAATGGATCGAATGGTTTTGATATTTGCAGTAACATCATCACCCTGAAATCCGTCTCCTCGAGTTACTGCTTTTTTTAATTTACCATTTTCATAAGTTAAATTGATTGAAGCTCCGTCATATTTTAACTCACAGACATATTCTAATTGTGCAACACCTAATATCTTTTGAATTCGCTTTTCCCATTCAAACAAATCTTCCTTAGAATAACTATTATCCAAAGAATACATTCTATTTTTATGAGTAACAGTTTTAAAATTTTTAGTAATTTCTCCTCCCACACGCTGTGTTGGTGAATTGGCATCAAAAAATTCAGGATGTTGCTCTTCTAGTTTTTGTAATGCTGCTAGTTTACTATCAAACTCATAATCTGATATGGTAGCATTATCTAGTACATAGTAGCTATAGTTATGGTTACGTAATTCTTCTCTGAGCAGTTTAATTTTCTTTTCCTGTTCTAACATACTTCTAATTTAAATTAGATTGCTAAAATTAAAGAATTAATATGGTTTCTATCCTTTATTCTATTTTTTATATCCCTAAGCTTTAGGCATCAAATTATTCTGTTGAAAATTAAAAAAACAACTCCTTCTTTTGACTATCCATTTATTTAAATCTATTGGGTTCAAGAAATTCAATGCCTATTAGCTACCTAATAAAAAGACAAATTGTTTTATTTTTTAAAAGTCCTGTCAATAGCAAAACGATTAAAAATTGTATTTCACTAGCTTAATTTCAAGGCAAATCGCAGGAAATTAAACCCTCAATAAGGGATTAAATACACATCTATTCACTCCTGTTTTTAAGCTTTTTTTGCAACCTCATTTTCCCAAAAGCAATTAATAAAACGCCTAAAATAGTTACAACACCCCCTAATAAAGCAATCCATTTAGGAAGTTGTCCAAAATATAAATAAGAACCTACTAGCACAAATAACCCTTTGGTACTTCCAAAAATTGCTTTTTTAGAAAGAGGAATATATTGTAATGCTAGATAGCCTGTAATTATTGTTAAAAAAGGGCCTAAAATAGAACCTATAAAAATATTTTCAAAAGCGCTCCGTGTAATTACAAACGTATCTTTCGTATATAGTAACGCAATAATAGAAAATGTTAATAAAAATGAACTGCGATTAATCGTTAATACTATAGGGTGTATTTTTTTTATCTTACTTTTAATAAGTACGGCATTTATAGCACCTAACACACTAGAAAATAACACATACTGCGCTCCATCAATAAACATTGCCAACTCTGTGCTCCCTTTGTAGCTAATAATAAATGCTCCAGACAATGCTAAGATTGTTCCCCAAAGCTCTAAACTATTAAAACGTTCTTTCAATACAATAAAACTTAATGTAATAACAAATGCTGGCGAAATATTCCCTATAAAAGAAACAATCGTAGGATTTGAGACTGTATGTATAGCTTTAAAGAAAAAATAAGTCCCTACAACTTCAAAAACACCTAAAAGAAAAAGTGTTTTATAACAACTTGTAGGGAGTTCTTTAAATGAGGATAATGATTTCTTGTACCAAGCAAAGAGTAAAATCCAAAGAAGCCCAAAGCTAAACCAGTACATTCCAAACTGAGGCAAAGAGACTTCTCTTAAGGCAGCTTTACTAAAAATATATACATTAGAAACTGCAATAACCGACAACAATGCCAATAAATACCCTTTACTATTATCGCTTATCTTCACAGTATAAATATTGGTAAAACCATCTTACAAAGATAGCCTTATACCAACTATTTATATGCAACTTAAGTTGCTAGAACACTTGTTAATAATACGTATACCTTCTTACCTTAGAAATATATTTCGCTAACCGTATTACTTGATGGCTATAGCCATATTCATTATCATACCAAACATAAATAACAATGGTCTTTCCATCTTCAGTGGCAATGGTTGCATGACTATCAAAAATTGCTGGTGCTGATGACCCTACAATATCTGAAGACACCAATTCATTACTCATTGAATACTGAATTTGTTCTACCAAATCACCTTCTAAAGCATATTTTTTTAGGATGGAGTTTACTGCCCCTACACTTGCTGTGTTTTCTAATTGTAAATTTAATATCGCTAAAGATCCATTAGGAACTGGAACTCTAATTGCATTTGAAGTTAATTTCCCTTCTAATATAGGCAATGCTTTTGCAACAGCTTTACCGGCACCAGTTTCAGTAATTACCATATTTAATGCTGCTGCTCTACCTCTACGGTATTTTTTATGCATATTATCGACTAAATTTTGATCGTTTGTATAGGCATGTATGGTTTCTAAATGCCCATTAACAACCCCAAAACTTTCTTCAATTACTTTTAATACTGGCGCAATTGCATTCGTAGTACATGATGCTGCTGAAAAAATAGTGAATTTATCTGGGCTATACTCCTTATGATTTACACCATGTACAATATTAGGAACTCCTTTCCCTGGTGCAGTTAACAAAACTTTAGCTACTCCTTTACTTACAAGATGCCTACTTAAGGCTTCCTTGTCTCTAAATGCTCCTGTATTATCTATAACTAACGCATTTTGAATTCCATAATTCGTGTAATCTATATCTTCAGGCTGTGCAGCAGAGATCATATAAACCGTAGTACCATTAATAATTAATGCTTTTTGTTCAATAGCTACATGTACAGTTCCTGAAAACAGACCATGCACAGAATCATTACGCAATAAAGAAGCTCTTTTTTCAAGTATCGTTTCATTTATTTCTCCACGGGTAACTATGGCTCGCAAACGCATTTGTTTACCTGTACCTGTACGTTCCATCAATTCTCTTGCTAATAACCTTCCTATTCTACCAAAGCCATAAAGAACAACATCTTTGGGTTGAAACCCATTAGACTTCCTAGCGTCTTTAAGCCTATCACTTACAAAACCAGACATACCGTCTTTATCTTCTGTTAAATGATATTCATAGGCCAACTTCCCAATATCTAATTTTGCTGGAGGCAACTCTAACTCTTGAATTGCTCTAGAAATCTCTACCGCATCAAAAATTGAGATTGGTTTTTGAACAAACTCACTTGCATAGGTTACCAAATTTAAAATTTGACTTACATTTCTATTGATTAACTGGTTTCTAAATAGCACCAATTCTATAGATTTATCATACCATAAATCACTTATGATTTTAATAAATTCTACTGTAGCTCTTCTCCTATCGGCTTGAAAAGCTAATTCTTTTTCATACGAATCGTTTATTGACATGTATTCTATTTTTTTCGGAGCAAAAGTAGTGATTTCAAACGTTTTCGCTGTGTGTTTCTATAAAAAATTTGCATTTCAACTTTACCTCTTAAATTCGTACTCCTTTGTCGTGCTTTTTAACAACTACAATAGGAAATAGATCCCGTTCTTCAACGGGATAGTTCGACGTTACACTTTAAATTC
>Ga0256844_10000509_pt1 | contig 14971 bp, 14 predicted proteins | sample MusselsmetaG_FD_189100 | JGI IMG/M metagenome (GOLD analysis project Ga0256844, IMG submission 189100) | Mussel associated microbial communities from hydrothermal vent at the East Pacific Rise, Pacific Ocean - Mussels | ecosystem: Host-associated > Mollusca > Shell > Unclassified ... | reverse complement strand
GCAATATTTTCCGGTTTATGACAAAACATCAAAGACCAGCGTCTGATCAATGGCATTCGAAATACCCAGGCTAAAAAAGTACTTTGCATAATAATTAAGTGTTAAGTGTTAAGTGTTAAGTGTTAAGTGTTAAGTGTTAATTTAAATGGTCATACAATGCTCTGCTACTATGATGATTTTTGATTGCTCACACCACTTAATACCTGTGCGGAAGGTACATGCTCTGCAGCAGATTCACAATGACCCGTTTGATCATCAAAGAAGATATCCGCGCCGAAGGCTTTTAAAAATTCACCCTTGCTTTTACCACCAAGAAAAATAGCCTCATCAATACGAATATCCCAGGCTCTGAGTGTTCGGATCACCCGCTCATGAGCAGGCGCGCCTCTGGCCGTGACCAGTGCAGTGCGAATAGGTGATTCTGTACCGCTAAATTCCGCCTGTAACTGATGCAGGGAATTGAGAAAATCTTTAAACGGCCCGCCTGGTAAAGGCTCATTAGCTGCGGCCTGCTCTGCAGCATCAAAAGCCGCCAGACCACCGGTTTGATAAACCCGTTCGGCTTCATCAGAAAAAAGTACAGCATCCCCGTCAAAAGCAATACGCAACTGACCGGTATCATTACTACGACTGGCTTCAGGTAAAATAGCCGCCGCCGCATAGCCCATATCCAATGCTTCACGTACATCGTTTGCTTCGGCAGATAAAAATAAATCTGCACCAAAGGGTTTAATATAACGATAAGGCGAGTCACCACTGGCAAATGCCGCTCTGAAAATGGGCAAATTATGCTTTTTAATGGAATTAAAAATACGTAAACCAGTATCGGCACTGTTTTTTGATAATAAAATAACTTCAACTTTTTCATCTGCACTGCGAGTAATGTCATTGGATGTCTCAGTATTTAAAGACAATAGCTTTTTAACTAAAGAATAGGCCACCCCGGGTTCAAGGAGATCATCTTCATGTTCTCTCTGATATTGACAGTACGCTTCAACCCCTTGTTTAATGAAAATATTATGACTCTCTTCCATATCAAACAAGGCTCTGGATGAAATGGCTACAACTAGTTTTTTTCTATTTTTCAATATAAAAGCCTTATTATCAAGTTACTTCATAATCATTATACATAATCATTTTGATGATGCAACAAAATCAAAATTATAAATTGCAATTCATAAGTCATGGATTGTAAGGTATGTGATAGAACTCACAATAATTGCATTTTATTACTTATTATTCTTTTTTCATTATTTCTTCTTTTCAGTAAGTAATTGTTTTATATCAAACTAACCGTATTGCATCGATAAACCTATGGTTATATCCTGTATCACTACAGGATATCCCTTATTGCAAGATAAAATAATCTTGTTATCATTCACCTATGGATAAGGAACATCCTATTTAAGGAAGACGTAAGAAGGAACGATAATGGAGTGCAGGGTCGATGGAAAGACCGCAGGCAGGAAAGTAGATTTAATTATTCATAATTAAAGACATAGCCTGATAAGGAGTCACAAAAAAGCGATCCTGGTGTCATAACCGATCGCTTTTTTTATGCCTGTAAAATTAATATTGTCAGTATGCTTCTACACAGATAACATACCCATAGCATTAATCTATCTGAGCAAATCACTATTCAATGCACACTATTCAAGCACTATGACACAGCAAAAAAAACATCAGTTCGACATTATTGGGGATATTCATGGTCAGGCAGATGCATTATTACGGCTATTAAATACGCTGGGTTATCGGCAAAATACGCAGGGTATTTATGCTCACCCACAGAGACAGGCACTTTTTCTTGGTGATTTTATCGATCGCGGCAAGCAACAACGTCAGGTAATTGATATTATTAAACCTATGGTAGAGCATGGCCAGGCACTAGCCATTATGGGCAATCATGAGTTCAATGCAATTTGTTTTCATAGTGAGACTGAAGATGGCAAGCCCATGCGTTGTCATAGTGATAAAAATATTAAGCAGCACCGGGCTTTTCTACAGCAATATCCCCATGGGGAAACGGTCACCCAGGAAATTATTAACTGGTTCAAAAGCCTGCCCCTTTATATCGAGCTAGAGCACTTTCGCGCAATTCATGCCTGCTGGGATCAGCAGGCTATCGATAAAATTACACCTTATTTACATCAGGATAAATCTATTCCTCAGGCCATTATAGCCCAGGCAAGTCAAGCCGGTAATCAACACTTTTATGCTCTGCAAACTCTGTTAAAAGGCATGACCATCGCCTTACCCGAAGACATTAGCTTTACTGACAAGGATGGTCATAAACGCCGTTACATTCGGGTAAAATGGTGGTCAGACAAGAGTAAAACCTATAGGGACTATGCTCTGGTGCAGCCATCAGCACTTCCGCTAATCCCGGCAACAACCTTAGCTGACAGTATCAATAATTCCCACTATACTGATAGTAAACCGGTCTTTTTTGGTCACTACTGGTTTACTGGAACACCCAAAATACTCAAAAATAATGTCGCATGTGTCGATTATAGTGCCGGGAACAATGAAAAGTTAGTCTGTTATCAGTGGCACAAGGATGATAACAAACTATCAAATGATAATTTTGTTTTTGTTGATACGATTAATTAATTATGGAGGATTTTATTAATGAGCATTGCACATAATGCCACAATGATCAGAACATTCACCTGCTTCAAATCACTTGATAATGAGCAAGTCAAACAAGTGATCAAGCAATCGGTTATTCAACAATTGCCCGCCGGGCGTTTGTTATTTAAACAGGGCGAAAATGATCAATGGGCCATTTATTTATTATCCGGTACTATCGAACTCAGCTTTAGTGATGCTAGCAAAAAACAACTAAAAGCCGATACCGATGCAGCCAGAGTCGCTATTGAAAATACCATTCCCAGAATGGCAACCGCCAGAGCAGTCACGGACATCAGCTTATTGATCACCCATCGTGATTTAGAAAAGTCATTAGTAAACAATCACTCTGATGTTAATAATGAAGTCCAGGAAAATGCTGATAATATCAACCATAGCAATGTTAAAGATGACGATTGGCGTGAAGCAACCATTATGAATGCCTATGGACAGAAAAAAAATATCTCTGCGAGTGACGACGATGAAGCCATGATAAAAGAGGCTTATGAACTCAGCAAAAATATGACAGCTTAGTCTGGCTGCTCAATTACTGATTCTGGAACAACCCGGACCGGAAAGCACACTCTTTCCTCCAGACAAGGGAGACACGTTGATTTGAGTACTAATACGCTGTTTTAAGGCCGGTACATGTGAAATAACCCCAATCAACTTACCATCCTGCTGTAGTGCCGATAAGGTTTCCAGAGCTGTTTCCAGAGTTTCTTCATCCAGAGTACCAAAACCTTCATCCAGAAACAGTGAATCAACACGCACTTTATGGCTAGCCATCTTTGACAAACCCAGTGCCAGAGTCAGGCTGACTATAAAGCTTTCGCCACCGGATAAATTTTTACTGGAACGAATCTCACCTGCCTGATAATTATCAATCACATTGAGTTCAAGGGGAAACTGATTATCACGGATCAATAAATAACGGTCAGACATTTTTTTTAACTGTGCATTAGCATGACTCACCATTAGTTCAAAAGTAAGTCCCTGGGCAAAATTACGATACTTTTTACCATCTGCAGAACCGATCAATGCATGTAACTTGTCCCAGCGCTGACACTCTGTTTGTTGTGCCTGTATTATAGTTTGTTGTTTAACAATGCGTTCATGTGCAAGCTTATTTTGTTCAAGTTGATGTTTGTGTGCAGCAATATCATCAACTAATTTTTGTTGTTTTGTCTGTAAACTCTGCTGTTCAGTTTGCACATCCTCTAAATTCATAGCAGTAACATTCTCGGCCTGCAATATTGACAATTGCCCTTGCTGATCATTGAGACTCGTTTGAATTTCTGTCCAACGTTTGTCCAGTGCCTGTGCTTTATCAGCTAATTGTTGTCGCTTAACAGGTGTTAAACGTTGCTTAATAAATTGTTCTTCATTAGTAAAATTCAATTTTAATAATAAATTTTTAAATTCCCTTTCTCTATTGTCCAGTTCTTTGCTGTATTGTTCAATACGTTCAGTCAAATTTACTATACTGTCTTTGCCAGTATGGTATTGCTGGTTCAGATCATCAAATACCGCCCTGGTATGTGTATAATCTGATTCTGCATGTTCTATTTGACGGATAATAATCTGCTCCTGTTGTTGTGGATTTTTATCGGCAAATAAACGTACACGTTCACTCATAATAATTTCCAGCTGCTGCTGTTTTTCCCGTAATAGGAATTGTTTTACCTGTAATGCCGCATTACGTGTATTAATAACTGCCTCCAGTGTTTTAAGCTCTGCGGCATAGAGATTAATCTGCTGTTCAATGGCTGTGTATTTTTCCTGCTGCTGCTGCCAATTGTGCAAACGTAATTTAAGAGATTCTAATAGCTGCTCTATATGCTGATCATCAATCTGGCTGATCCCCAGTACACTCAACTGTTCCAGCAGGCGTTGTTTTAAATGGTCAAAGCGCTGTTGTGCCTCTTGCATTTTTTCCTGCAGAGCAGATACGTTCTGTAGGATACTTTTATACTGGTGTTGTGCCTCTATATACTGCTGTTCACTTTCTGATAGCTTATGCTGGGCATTTTTTTCTTTACGCTGTAGTTTTTCAGCAGCAATTTCTAATTGCTCAACCTGAGTAATTAATTGTGTTAGTTGTGCGAATTGTTTTTCTGCCTGACCATGTTGTGGGACATTACCCTGAGCATAGGGATGCTCTAAAGCACCACACAAGGGACATGACTTGCCATTCTCAAGCCGTTGTCTTTCCGATTCCAGATCAGCAATTTTCCTCAGCAAAGACAATTCCATTAATACACTTTCTTTTTCGGCTCGGTATTCACGTAATAATTGCCCTTTAAGTACCTTTTCCTGATTTTTAATATTAGTCGTTATCTGTTGTTGAATACCTTCTAAGACTGACTGATGATCAGCACACTTATTTTCATAGAGTATTAATTTTTTTTTGGTCTCAGTTAATAATGTTTGTTTATTTTTTATTGTTTTTTTATACTCGTCAACATCATGAAAAGTAACCATAAGGCTGGAAAATTGTGCTTCAATACCCGCCAGTTGTGTATTCAAACAGGCATCCTGAGCATGTTCCTGAAGATAGTGCTGGTGTTCTTTTAAGACTTGTTTTTCAATTGCCGTATTTTTTTCCAATTGTGATTTCTGCTCTTGCTGAGCTTCAATTGATTGTTTTTCCTGTTGACAATCCGTCTGCTCCCTTTCAATCAATTGCTGTTCAGAGCTGATTTGCTGATCCAACAAACGTACTTTCTGTATTAAAGGGGCCAGAGTCTGCTGTTCTTTTTTTGCCTGCTGCAGACTTTGCTCAGTTTTTTCAAGCTGAATTTTCTGCTGCTGTTTTTTTTTCTGCACATGGGGTAATTGTGCTTGCAATTGTTTTAATTGATCTTGTGCTTCTTTTTGTTGTCGGCGCAAGGCCTCTAATGTGGCATAAACAGCATCCAGTTCAGCCGCTTTCACTGCCTGCTGCAAACATATACGTTGTTCTTGAAACCGTTCTAATTCCTCTTCAAGCTGGACGGATTGTACCGATAAATGATTTATAGCCTGAGTCATAGCGACAATGCTTTTTAGCCAGTAAAGAGCTTTATCAAAAGTGCTTAATTCGTCTGCCCATATCCTCTGCTGTTGTTGATAATTGTGCAACTCACCTTCAATAGTCTGTAACTGCTCGGGTTCAAGTAAGACTATGACCTTAATTTCCGCCTGTAAAAGAGTCAATTTATCCCGCTCCAGCCGTTGCCGCTCATGACTGCTCCGGGATATTTTTGAATATATTTCGGTACCGGTGATCTGTTCCAGTATTTTTGATTTTTGCTCTGCATCGGCTTTTAAAAAGGTATCAAAACCACCCTGTGCCAGTAAAATGGAACGGGTGAAACGCTCAAAATCCATACCTGTTTTAGCTTCAATAAGCTGTGCGACTTGTTTCTTTTTTGATTCCAGAACCTGTTCTGTACGGGCATCAGAAATTTCATGTTTAGAGTCAGCTAATTTACCACTGGCTTTTTTTCTAGCTCGATGCTGACTCCAATGACAACGATACTGTCCATCCTGAGCAGCAAACAGCACCTCTGCATAACACTCTCCCGTCTGCCTTGACATAATATCATTATTATTTTTACTTATTTTGCCCAGCCGTGGCGTAGCCCCATATAAGGCAAGGCAGATTGCATCAAGAATAGTGGATTTACCGGCACCGGTAGGTCCAGTCAGGGCAAAAATACCATTAGCACGATATTCTGCATCACTAAAATCAATAAACCATTCACCATAGAGTGAATTAAGATTTTTAAAACGTAATTGTAAAATTTTCATAATAATGGGTTATCTATAACTGTCCAGCATCCCAGACCGTGTCGCTCAACCATCAAAAAATAACGATTATTGGGCATTACTGTCTTCTTCATCCAGGGAACGTAAAATTTCATTATAGGATGCTTTTAATTCCTGCTGCTCATCTTCAGCAACGTCAAAGGCTTGTAAACAACGCTCAAAGACATCATTTTCATCCAGATCATCCAGTGTTTCCTCTTCCTTGACCGGGGTCAATATCACCGCCTGCTTATTTTTAATACGTAAAATTTCTATTGTTGAGTGTTCGACCATCTGTGCCATTAAATCCCATAATTGTGTCACAATCTCATCACCGGTATATTCAATTTCCAACCAGGCATGGCTGTCATCTTGTTTTAGCTTTTCCACTTGTCTATAGAGCGCATCTAAATCACCACTGATTCTATGTAAAGACTGAAAACACGGCACTACTATCGTTTCAATAGTACTTTTATTATGCACAAATTCAACTTGAATCAGCTGCTTGCTCTGCTGTGCTTCAGCAAAACTCATGGCAATAGGAGAACCGCTATAACGAAAATAATCTTTATCGGCAACCTGTTGCGGGATATGTAAGTGCCCTAAAGCCAGATAATCAATACAATCAGGAAACATCTCCTGCCCCACATAGGCCAAAGAACCAATATATAGCTCTCGAACACCATCACCATCCAGGGTTTTCCCCCCTGCAGTAAATAGATGTCCCAGGGCAATAATAGGTACCGATGACTGTGTCTGCGACAAGATCTCCGCCTGCTTTTGTTCCGCCAGGGCACACACTTGTGCATAATGCTGTTGCACACCGGCTATCAGCTTATGGGCCTTATCATCAAGAGTTTCTCCGGGTTCGACTTTACGAATATCTTTTTCTCTAAGATAGGGTACCGCACAAACAATAAGCTGAGCTTGCCCATGTTCATTATTAATCATCAGTACTTCATCTTGCAAAGAATCAGTTATAGTACCGACAACATAAACATTGAGACTTTTTAATAGTTCTTTAGGAGCATCGAGAAACGAAGGAGAGTCATGATTGCCGGCAATAATCACTATATGGCGGCACGAGGAAGCAGAAACTTTGCATAAAAATTGATAATATAATTGCTGTGCCCGATTGCTGGGAGTACTCGTATCAAACACATCCCCTGCTACTAATAACAGCTCAATTTGCCGTTGCTCAATAGTCTCACTAAGCCAGTTCAAAAACTGACTAAACTCATCATAACGCTTTCGTCCATAAAGCGTACGGCCAAGATGCCAGTCAGAAGTGTGTAATATTTTCATCACTGCAGTTTATCATGAAAATCATAGTTGCATGTATTGTGCTAAACGAGTGTGCATCCATTTATTGATGCACACAAACAGCACAGGGATGTGCTGCCATTTTTGACGATTGTAAGTCGTTGAAAATGTAGCAGATAAGAGACTCTGATATTTTATCGCGTATTCACTAAAATTTCTGAGCAAGGCGAAATCCAGTATCAAACTTACGTTCATAAACTGAATTTCTAAAACGGTAGGCAGAGCGCATGCCCCAGAGACCACTAAACCAGGACCCGCCTCTGAGCACTCGTTCACCATTCACACCTTGTGCACAATGTTTTTCCGAACCATTATAGGCACTATTATAAGTTGAACAGGTCCATTCCCATACATTGCCACTAATATCATATAGGCCCTTTGGGTTGGGTTTATAATGCTTTTTAGGGCTTGTATAAACACGTCCATCATTGCAATTCTTTTTTGACCACTGAGGATATTTTTTTCTAGCCGTTTGATCAGATGCATTGGCATAATGACACAATTGATGATATTGCGGATCATTACCCCAATAAAAGCTCGTAGTTGAACCACCTTTAGCAGCATATTCCCATTGCGCTTCAGTAGGAAGATGAAATTTCTTACCCGTTTTGAGGCTTAACCACTTTGCATATTTTGACGCATCACGCCAACTGATACAAACAACAGGATGTGTATCATTTTGACTAAAACCCGGATGTCTCCAGCTATAATCTGCAGCATAAGCAAAATTACCCTGACCGGTTTTATCTACATAACATCCCTTCCTATCTCCACTATTTATTTCAGCATCGGTACGATAGCCAGTAGCATTAATAAAATATTTAAACTGACCACGAGTCACTTCGTGTACCATGAGTTTAAAGCGAGAGACTCGCACATAATGCTGTTTTTCATCCTCATCACGATCCTTTTCATTAACCGGACTGCCCATCAGAAATTTACCACCCTGAATAGTCACAAAAATAATATATAAAAATATAAGGGTTCGGGGTTAAAATAAAGTCAGTTTATGATTTAAAATGCGAAGTCTATATAATTTTCACAAAATTGCTTTCATTTTGGTATTATTTTGACTTCTACCCCGCATTCGACCCCTGTTGACTGTTATCGCTCATATTAGAATTGATGATACCGCTTTGTACAAACGCCCCCGATACTGCTATTTAAAAATGGTATCCCTAAAGAAATATTCTGTCGTGTGCGTGGTTATTTATCAACTTGTCGAAAACATGGGGTAAGTTCCAGCCATGCGATGGAAATATGGTTTAAGAAAGAACTACCAGATTTTATCTGATGTTTTTTTAAATCAAAAGGTACACTGAATAGTTACTTATTTTTTAATTTATAAATTTGTTTTAACTTAACAGATTTACTCTTATTATTGCTAATTAATAGTTCTGTTATTCGTTGCAGTCTGTGTGGATGAGATAATAATTTTAAAGATTGAATAAGCCTTTTCCCATCAGAATTTGTTGTTTCAATTATCAAATCATTACCTTCCCAACCAGCAATATGTACCACCTGATTAATATCACCCAAAGCAGAAACTGAAGAACTACGAAAGTCTGTATAGATAATTTGCTCTCCATATTTTTTTGATTTAATTCGTAGCAAAGGTTCATTATGAATTATTCTGAGTTCATATTCTTGCAATTTTTCAATATAAAAAATCTTTTATTTTCTTGTCCTGTTTTACTTGATCGATTACCCTTTAAATTAACGGCACTTCTTTGCAAATGACCCTCTCCTTTTTCCATTCTTCTCGAACCTTTTTTGGAGCCACCATCATTACGTTTATGATATGAATAATTTTTTTTTGAGTTTATTTCTTTTAGAATATCTTTTGGATCATCACTGGCAGACATATCCAACACCCAACTTCCGCTAAAATCAGGGCGTGTTGTTCCATATAACGTTTTATAATCCAATGATAAATTCAATTTATTATCACTTCTTTCAGGTTCATTATTAATATTAAAAAAATCTCCTGATACCGTTGTAGTTACAAAAAAACAGAAAAATATTATGCAATATTTTGCTAACCCTTTAACAATAATTAATTGCCGTCTGAAGTACACAGCTAAGCTCAGTTGTTGCTCAGTCATTTATAACATTCCTTTTAATGCATATGAACGGATAAATCAGCAAATAATATTAGCAACAGCACTGAAGTAGAGCGTGATGCTACTAATAAAAAATCACCAGTAAATTTTACTTAAACATATTAAACTAATACATTCAGTGTTTTAGCATTCTTTTCCAATTTATATTTCTTCGCTCCCTAATTTTTTTAAATTGCTTACTCTGTTCTTCTGTAAGCACAGAGTTTATACGATATCGCATTTCAGTTTTGAGCATAATAATAGCTGTAATTACTGTACCTTGTTTATTTGCCAGCTTTTTTATTTTATTCTTATCGTAGTCACTATTTACTATTTCTCTTAATTGCTTACGTCCTTCAGATAAAGCCAATCTATTTGTGCGCATCTTAGGACGAATATCATCTTGTATACTCCATATTTTCTCACGTTGTTGTTTACTCAAATCCAAAGTTTCCAAAAACTGTAATGAGGAAGCCATATTATTATCAAAAGGTACTCCTGTCATATTTGCCATGTGATGTTTATTCATATAACGAAATCTCATACAAGCATTATCTGGTGATGCTAATATTTTTGCACTAAAAATTAAAACAGGAATGCTTATGATCAAACTGAGAATAATAATAGATTTTTTTTTCATGCTAATACTCCTTAATTACTATTTATAGCCGTTGGCTATGCGATTTAATAAATATAAAGTTTGTTAAGGTACAATTTCCCATGAACCATCTACTTGCTGACATGCAGTGCCATACGCCTGTTCCGTTTTTCTGCCTATACTGATGGTCTGCTGAAATTCTCTACAATATCGACCAGAAGTACTTTTTCCAATACGAGTAGTTTTAACCGATCCCGAGTTTTCACCATCTTGCCACTCAATAGATTCACCTATTTTTGCTGTCGTGGCAAGAATCTGAGCTTGTTCATGCATACGTTGTTGCTCCTCATTAATATTGTCAAGTATTTTTAAAGTAATAGAGGTAAAGGCCAGCCATTTATATGCATCATCATCATTATAAAAAAAACCATAACCAACAATAGGACGTCCATAAGGCCGCATAACTCGGGTACCTCGATAAAAACGTGTACGCGGTACAAAAAATCTATTTCTGCCCGCAGGATGATGCGCATAATTATTTTTGTTTATAACAATATTTCTACCTGGGTGTTTTTTATAATTATTAAACCTGTCAGTTATAATTTCTCCATTAGCAGTGACATTCATCGATAATAAAATAACTACAGCAGGCACGATCTTCATCAGGACTACAGAAGTTAACTTTGTAAGGCTTGCCATGATTTGACTCCAGAATAAATATTATTGAATGTTCCATAGGTATAAGTTTACTGAAGGTAATTGCAAGTTTGGGTAAGACTATTGTAAAAGTTTGTAAAAATCTTAATGAATGTAGTTCTTTACAGAAGAATGGAATATGATAAAACAACCAAAATCCATTAATTCAACAGGAGTAAAAAGTGAGCCAAATCCTCCTTGTAGATGATGATATAGAATTGTGTGAAATGCTGGTTGAGTACCTGGAAACTGAGGGTTTTATTGTTGATGTTGCTCATGACGGAAAACGCGGAGTACAAAAGGCTTTATCCAACCATTATGAGGTTCTGATACTGGATGTTATGCTTCCAGTGCTTAATGGTTTCGATGCTCTACGCCATATACGCACTAAATCCAGAATACCTATTTTGATGCTGACAGCCCGTGGAGATGATGTCGATCGAATTGTTGGACTTGAGATGGGCGCCGACGACTACCTGCCTAAACCATGTAATCCTCGGGAATTGGTCGCAAGGCTAAAAGCAATTTTACGTCGAGTGCAATCCTCTAATAAGGATAATCTTCCAACAAGCATGCTTTGTTCTGGAAAAATTTTAATTTATCCAGAATCCCGGCAGGTGTTCTATATGGAAAAAATACTTAAATTAACCAGTACTGAATATAATATTCTGGAACTACTTGTTCGTAATACCGGCCATGTTGTCAGCAAAGAATCCCTGTCTGAGCAGGCATTGGGCCGAAAACTCACCCCTTATGATCGAAGTATTGATATGCATATGAGCAAACTTCGGCAAAAGTTCAGGATAGCTAATAACAGCCAGGAGCTTATTCAGACAGTGCGTAGTATCGGTTATCAATTAATAAGGAAATAATAATGGGGCGCTTATTTTGGAAAATTTTTCTCTGGTTCTGGCTAACCATGATTTTGATGACACTTAGTATCACCTGGGGTATGGCTCAATTTTTTCAGCAGGAAAAAAACTCCTCTGAAAGGCCTTTTGCAAAATTTGCCCTTGTCCAGGTAGCAGCCGTTTCATCAGTTCTCAAACTTGCAGGTGAACAAGCTGCCAAACAGCTTGTTCAAGAAATCAGGGGGAAATCGGCACTGAAAATTATTATTCTTGATGAGCAGAATAACGAGCTCATGCTTCAATCCAGTTCCAGCGCCTCAAGCAAAAATGCCAGAGAACAGGCTGAAGAGCACAATATCATTGCACCTTTTATCAAACGTATAGTGAATTCTCCTTCAGATCATCGATATAAAGTGATGGCATGGCTTCCTGACCGACATGGAGCATTTATGTCATTAAAACATAGTACCCCTTTTGGCTTGTTCAAGCCATTTCAACATGCTCCCAGGCGTATCTTAATTCGATTAAGCATCGCTCTGCTAATCAGTGGTACGGTTTGTTTCTGGCTTGCCTGGTATTTGGCAAGCCCAGTACGGCGTTTACGCGAAGCTAACCGTCGGCTATCTATGGGTGAACTAAGTGTACGTATTGGCAATACAATGGGTAAACGACGTGATGAAATTGCTGATTTAGCTCATGATTTCGATCGTATGGCTGAGCAACTACAGACTCTGATTTTAACCCAGAAACAATTACTCAATGATGTGTCTCATGAACTCCGTTCTCCTTTAGCCCGATTGCAGGTTGCATTAGCTCTGGCTCGAAAAAAAACTGGAAAACAGGCAGAAAAAGATCTCAACCGCATTGAACAGGAAGTCAACCGCCTGGATGAGCTTATCGGGCAGGTATTAACATTGGCTCGTCTTGAAGTACTTGAGCCGGATATACTTGGGGACTATGTTGATATTATTAATTTACTGGAGACTATTATTAAAGATGCAGAGTTCGAGGCAGAAAACTGTAATCGCCATGTCCATCTTGTTAGTGAAACATCCTGGACGCTCAAAGCAAATAATGAATTATTACGAAGGGCGTTAGAAAATATTATCCGCAATGCAGTACATCACACTTTAGAAAATACCATTGTGGAAGTTAATGTTCAGCAAAGTATTAAAGCTGATGAGTATATTAATATTTCTATATGTGACCATGGTCCAGGAGTTCCAGAGAAAAAATTACCTATATTATTTGAACCTTTTGTCCGTCTCTGTGAAGCAAGGGAACGTAGCAGTGGCGGTTATGGTTTAGGGTTGGCTATTGCTGAGCGCGCTATTCGTTTGCATGGTGGTAAAGTAGATGCGTGTAATCGTGATACTGGAGGTTTATGTATCCAAATTCACCTTCCATTAAATAATGAGGGGTCGGGGTCAGAGTCAAAATAACACCAAAGTAAAAACAACTTTGCTACAACTTATAAACTTATGTATTTAAAATCAGTGACTGAGTTTATTTTGACTCCGACCCTTTCTGATGACGGCAAAATAAGAGACTGGTTTTTATTGAGAAGTTGGAACTATTTTCAAGCAGGGAGTTTGTAGAAGCTTGTAGAAAATGGTGGGTGATATAAGATTCGAACTTATGACCCCCGCCTTGTAAGGGCGGTGCTCTAACCAGCTGAGCTAATCACCCACAGCAGTTAAGTGGTGCGTATTCTACCGCAGTTATAAAAAAATGCAATTAAAAAAGTAAAAAATCAGTCAATATTTATTTAACCGACAATATCCAGTACTCTGCGCCTGAATTTAACCCCTAATTGTTGCGCCTTTGCCTCACAGGCATCAATATCAACACCATCTAAACCATCAATGGCTGTGGCGGTTGTATCTGCAATATATGCAGGTGCCAGGCGCAAAAAATCCAGCATACTGTCAAAGGAACCTTTGAGTGCCGGTACACAATGCTGCTCATAGACTGTTTCATTCTGGGCATTCATAGACACCGATAATGCATCAACACTTTTGGCTAATTCCGGTAGAATATTGTGTTTATTGACCAGATTACCCAGGCCATCAGTATTCACTCTTACTTTAGTGCCCGATTGCTTGCAGTAATCGGCTATAATGAGTAATTCTTTGAGTCTCAGGGTGGGCTCGCCAAAACCACAAAAGACAATTTCGTCATAGCGTGCCACATCACCGATTTGTTTAATATACTCTTGTGCAGAATGGCGCTGTGATAATAATAGATTGTATTCATGCACATCCATACTGCCCTGAATTTTAGGGCAAAACTCACAGGCCAGCGTGCAACGATCGGTTAAATTAATATACAGTTTATTGGCGATGGTATAGACCAGAGTCTCTGCTGATTGCTGCCTGTTATTATCTAAGGGATGCTTGCTCAGGATAGTCGGTTTGCTCAATATTATTACCTGTTGCCTAATTAAATAGGGTATTTAAATCGGATGATAAGCGGTGAATCGAGTGACATTTGGCACACACTTTAACCGCAAACTCGCCCAGTTTAGCACCCGCAGATTTCTGTCGGGACAAATCTAATTGCTCAGCAAGTTCGGGTAATAATGTCTGCGCAGCCCCCATAATACGTTGCACAGGTACTTCATCCTGCTGATGGCAATCCCCACAACTGCTTGCCATGTGCTCTAACTGCTGTTCTATGGGTTCAATAAAGGCTTTAGCTTCGACCAAATAACCGTCTTTTATAGCGATATTAAGCCGGTTAACGGAATCAGATAAATTTTCCATCAGTTCATCATAAGTGATTTGTTCACCTGAAAAACCCGCACTGATCTCGCGGCCATCAAAATCCGGACTGCGATACATCAATGTAGCAACCGTTTGATAATCATCATGACAATGCATACAACTTTTGCCTATTTTTTTTAACAAGGGCTTAATGGCAGTATGGTTCTGCTGTTTAACGGCATTGTCCAGTTGCGCCAGCTTATCCAGATAAAG